>VSKX01053709.1_pt1 | contig 12142 bp, 6 predicted proteins | sample 4799481 | NCBI WGS metagenome assembly VSKX01 (sample SAMN12179537, study PRJNA552185) | sponge metagenome | biome: deep-sea hydrothermal plumes; feature: spots directly above weak diffusing fluid; material: sea water; isolation source: sponge from the Swan site of a hydrothermal vent ...
AACTGTTACTCAGCTGGCTAACTTTACATCTCGATTGCAGTTGAAAACGCATCAACTAAAAGAAATGGAGCTTACTGATGAGCAAATCGAGAGAGCAATAGAAGCAGATAAGGTATTTTATGCCCAGTTTGCCGAGGAGATAAAATGCTACGAGCGTCTATGCCGAGGTGATGCTAATGAACTCAAGAAGTTTTATGATCTTAACGATATAGGTAAATTGCTCATAGCACTTAGAATCTTCAGAGGACTCAAGCAAAGCGATCTTGCAGAACGTCTCGGAGTTGACCCATCTCAAGTCTCAAGAGATGAGCGAAATGAATATAGTGGCATAACACATCAAAGAGTAACAAAAATAAGTGATGCTCTTAATGTGCTGCTGAAGTATCAGTGTGAGCCAGAGGCACAACATACCGCATAGAAAGTTGGTTATGCATGAGATAAGAGCATAGATCCGGGTTTTTCTAATCTAATCCATTGAATGCTATTTTTTACCACCAGACCCCGCTTCCTGAAACCCTGCCGGTAATTGACCGTAATCACCTTCACCGAAGAAAAATCCTAGCATATGTTTTTCGATGAGTTCTAGGCTCGAAATATCCGATGTACTCAAACCATTTTCATTAATGATGGTTGTTAAACGTTCCAGCCATTGTTTCCAGCCTTCCTTGGAAACATTGTCATATATTCGCTGGCCGAGTTCACCCGGGTGCGGGAGTTTATCTAAGCCTTCGGCCTGACTTTTTATAACGACACAATCTACTATTCTTGCCATATTAATGTCCTGTCTTACTGCTAAGTTTGTTAATATCGAATTCGTATTTTTTTAATAATACCCCTTCATCACCACAACAGTCTGCGGCACATTGTTTGGGTTGATAAGTTTCTTTATCGTCGGCATTCAGATAAAAATTGACCGGTTGGTTTTCGGTGGCACAATCACAACCTTTATCATTATAAACATAAATATTATCCAGCCCGGCACGCAACCCTTGTTGCTCGGCCATCAGCATGGTTGATTCCGGTGTGGCGGGTATATGACTCAATTGATAGGCCGGGAAAAAGCGGGTGATATGCCAAGGGCTATCTTTACCAAGATTATCGCGTACCCAACAGGCAATATTATATAACTCCTGTGGATCATCATTTTTACCGGGAATAATATTGGTTCGTGTTTCGACATGAATACCTAATTCCTGGGCTTTTTTGATCGCGTGTAAAACTTGGTCGACAGTCGCAGTAGGGCAGATGTCTTTATAAAACTCATCGCTCAAACTTTTAATATCAGAACACAACACATCAATATGCGGTGCCACCATTTCCAAAGCTTCGTCGGTAATAAAACTATTAGAAACATAGACGGTATATAAGCCTGCTTCATGCGCCAATATACTGGTATCGATAACATATTCCAGCCAAACGGCTGGTTCGGAGTAGGTAAAGGCTATGCCTTGCACCCCGGCTCTAAGAGCCGACTCAATCAATGATTCAGGTGATACCCAAGCCTCCGTAGACTGGCCTTTAGCTAGATCATCTAAAGCACTGACACCCCAGGAAATCTCTAAATTATGACAGCCACCACATCGAAAATTACAGCCATAACTGCCCACTGACATAACCTGCGTGCCAGGACGGAAATGTTTAACCGGTTTTTGTTCAATAGCACCGATGTCTATAGAAGACAATATGCCATAGGAAAGGTTATAAAGCGTCCCATGACGATTAACATGGGCTTGACAGAAACCGCGTTGACCGTGACCGATTTTACAGCGCCACAAACAGAGGTTACAGCGAGTCTTACCGTTGCCCAGCTGTTCCTGTAGGCGGGTTCTTACTAACTGGTACTGTTTAGTGGAGGTCATGGTTTGAAAGCATAGTGTACGTTCGCACACGGCCAATATCTGGGCCGCCTACTCATGAGTTAAGGTTTTTTCTAGCCAATTTGCATAAGCTTCTTCGAATTTCATTTAGTCGGGGCTCCAGCCGCCATTCTATCCGTTTCATCGCTTTTGTATGAAATCGGACAGTTTATTTTCTACACAACCCAATATAATATCATATTATTAACTGGTAACAATTGTCCTTTAGGACAATAGACAGTTTTATTTTTTTATATAGTATGGTGCAAACTATGCCTGCACAAACCTGGAACTAAAACAGGAATAAAAAATGACGTCGACTTCTATGCACCACCATAAATATGGAGAAACCCACTATCAATTGGGCCGTGTTCCTTTGGGTTTTTTTCTATTCCTTTTGTTCCTATCGTTTGTGACATTTGCCGCTCCCCAGGAGCAGTTTCTCGACTTCAATAACGCCTATGTCGACGTCGCGGATAGCGATGCGCTGGATCTAGCTGGCGAAGCTTTCACCATGTCCGCATGGATCAAGCCTGCGACGTGGGGTCAAAATAACCAAGGCCGCATACTTGATCACGGCGGCGGCAGCGGCGGTGCCGGCTGGAGCCTGCATCTGGAAAACAAAAGTTCCAAAGGCTCACCTCGAGCACTTCGGATCCAAGTCAACAACGATTCCGGCTTCGACGGAATGTCAAACTCCGATGTTATTTCGCTGGACGTTTGGCAGCATGTTGCCGTGACCTTCAACGCGGGGACGCTAACTTTTTACGTGAACGCGATTGAGGTTGGTCAAAGTATGGGCGTTCCTGTACCGTTAGCCATCAATGAAGTGTTGAGGATCGGCGCACGCGCGTCGGATGGGAAGCGTTACTTTGTTGGCGGTATAGACGAAGTCCGAATCTGGGATTCGGCCTTGACCGGACAAGACATCTTCGACTTGATGCAGCAGGAATTGACCGGACTTGAACCCGGACTTGTCGCCTATTATCAGTTTAATGAGAGCACGGGGCAAATCGCCACAGACGTGTCGGGCAACGGTCATGACGGCCAACTCGGTTCGACAGCGGCGATAGATACCCGCGATCCTACATGGACCAGCGGTATCCCGCCGGTCAATCAGGCACCACAAGTCAGTGCCGGGGTCGACCATGTGCACATTTGGTCCGCTATTCCAGTGGACCTGAACGGTGCTGCTAGTGATGATGGTCTGCCAGCTGGAACACTCTCCACCAACTGGAGTGTGGTGACAGCCCCGGACGTGGTTACATTTGATGACCTGGCAAATGCCCTTACCACGGCTACGTTTGGATCACCGGGAACCTATGTCTTACGCCTGACCGCCGACGACACGATTTTGACGAGTAGCGACGACCTTATCATTCAGCTTGATGCGGCAGCTCAGCTCACTAACATCACTATAACGCCGGATCCAGTATCACTGCTTGTTGATAATACACAGTTATTTGCGGCTCAGGGTTTCGATCAAACAGGAGCTCCTTTCCCGGCGACACCGAATTGGAGTGCAACGGGCGGTACAATTGATGTACAGACCGGTCTCTACACGGCGGGCGGGAATGTTGGGCAATTCAATGTTACGGCAAGCGATAGCGGCGTTTCCGGTCAAGCCAACGTGATCATCACAGACACACTGGCTCCTTGGCCTACTTTGGGCTGGCCAACGGCCACACCCCAAGAAATGGGACTCGATCAAACCCTGCTAGAGCAAGCGCGTGATTATGCATTGACCGGCGGAGGCTCTGGCTTTATAACGTACCAGGGTTATTTAGTGATGTCTTGGGGAAGCAGCAGCACGCTTTACGGCATCAAATCAACCACAAAATCGATCGGGTCACTCATCCTCGCGCTAGCTTTAGAAGATGGTCTAGTGCAATTAAACGATTTAGCTCAGTTACACCTATCCGGCATCGGCCTACCACCGGATAGTAATGCCGATACTGGCTGGCTGAATGAGGTCAGTCTATTAAATCTGGCGACGCAGACTGCCGGCTTCGACAAGAATGGGGGCTTTAACGATGTCTTGTTCCAATCCGGTACAACCTGGGCCTACACGGACGGCGGTGTTAATTGGTTAGCTGACGTGTTAACTACGATCTACAACGAAGACCTGAACACACTTGCGTTTAACCGTATTTTCACTGCCCTTGGTCTTACTTCTGCTGATTTGACCTGGCGTGATAATTTCTATCGACCGGATTTACTTAACGGTGTCAAAAGGCGCGAATTTGGTTCGGGAATTAGAACCAATGTGGATTCGCTGGCTCGCATTGGTTACCTAATGCTTCGTGGTGGTCAATGGGACGGTACGACGCTGATTCCCTCAAGCTTCGTCGATCAAGCGCGGGTACCAGCACCTAGTATCTTGGGCTTACCCGTAGGCAACGATACACAATCTAGATTCAACGGAGCTTCCGATCACTATGGAATCATGTGGTGGAACAACGGTGACGACTCGATTGCTGGATTACCGACTGACGCATACTGGGCGTGGGGCCTTGGCGATCACCTGATTGTCGTCATTCCCAGTCTGGATATGGTCATTAGCCGCACGGGCAGCGCCTGGAGCGGTAGCCGCGATCCCAGTTATTATCAGGTTCTCGAACCCTTTCTGTCGCCTATCGCGCAAGCCGTTCTTGGCGGGCCCTTTAACCAAGCACCGACGGTTGATGCGGGTGCAGATCAACAAATCACCTTACCAACAAACACCGTCAATTTATCCGGGAGCTCGAGCGACGACGGCCTACCGAGTGGAACATTGACGACGAATTGGAGTCTGGTCGCCGGACCGGGAACGGTTACCTTTGGAAACAGCGGTGCGCTGTTAACGACGGCTCAGTTCTCAATAGACGGTGTCTATATATTACAGCTCAGCGCCGATGACAGCGTTCTAACGAGCACCGACCAACTAACGATTACCGTATCACTCGCTCCTGATTTGACGGTACCTAACGTTACTTTAACGTCACCTGGGGCCGGTGTTGTTACAGGGACAGTGACCGTCAGCGCAACGGCCAGCGATAACGTCGCCGTCGCCTCGGTTGAGTTCCGCATCGACAGCATAGTGATCGCTACCGACGTGACCGCGCCTTATTCCATTTCCTGGGATAGCACCACGCTTGCAAACGGGGTGTACACCCTCACAGCAATTGCCACGGATACATCGGGCAACACAGCGATGGATTCAGTCGCTGTAACCGTCGATAATCTAGCCGTTAATCAAGCACCGACCGTGGACGCCGGTGTCGACCAACAAATTACGTTACCGACGGATACTGTGAATCTGTCGGGAACCACCAACGACGATGGATTGCCGAGCGGGACGCTGACGACGACTTGGAGCGTATTAAGCGGATCGGGTACAGTCGTATTCGGCGACAGTGCTTCGTTGGCTACGACAGCCCAGTTTTCCACTGATGGTGATTATGTATTACAGATCACTGCGGATGACAGTGAGTTCAGCAGCAGTGACCAACTCAATGTTTCTGTTCGTACTACACCTATTTTGACAACCATCGTACTAACACCGGCAAATGCACAACTTGCATTTGGTGCGAGCCTGCAATTTGCCGCAACCGGTATGGATCAATATGGTAGCAGCTTTACCCTAAATCCCATGTGGATAGCAACAGGGGGTACGATCGACCAGACTGGCCTATATTTGGCCGGTTCGACACCGGGACAGTTTACGGTTACGGCGACAGACGGAAGCGTCAGTACCAATGCCACAGTAGGCATCAATGACTCAACTCCGACACAAAAATACTTGAGCTTTGACAATGCTTACATCGACATCGCGGACAGCCCTGATCTCGATCTTAGCGGCGGCGCGTTCACTCTTTCCGCCTGGATAAACCCCGCTGGTTGGGGACAAAACAAACAAGGTCGCATATTTGATCACGGCGGTGGCAGCTCAGGCAACGCTGGTTGGAGCCTGCATCTCGAAAACAAATCCTCGCGTGGTTCCCCTCAAGCACTCCGTATGCGGATCAATAACGACTCCGGGTTCAACGAACAGTCGGACGTGAATTCCATTCAGCTGGGTATCTGGCAGCATGTCGCTATTACGCACGACGGGAACACGTTGACGTTCTACGTAAACGGCGTGCAGGTTGGACAAACGACGGGGGTTCCCATTCCCAACGACCATAGCGCACCCGTACGAATTGGCGCACGAGCGACCGACACAAAGCGCTTTTTCGATGGTGCGATCGACGAGGTGCGGATCTGGAACGTAGCACTCACGCAACAGCAAGTGGCGAGCCAAATGAGTACCGAGATGACCGGAACCGAACCAGGTTTGATCGCCTACTATCGGTTTAATGAAGGCACCGGACAAACAGCGGCAGATGCGACACTAAACGCTCATGATGGTCAATTGGGTTCGACAGCGGGAGCCGATGAAGCCGACCCGGTATGGCAACCCTTTAACCAAGCACCGACGGTTGATGCGGGTGCAGATCAACAAATCACCTTACCAACAAACACCGTCAATTTATCCGGGAGCTCGAGCGACGACGGCCTACCGAGTGGAACATTGACGACCAATTGGAGTCTGGTCGCCGGATCAGGGACGGTTACCTTTGGAAACAGCGGTGCGCTGTTAACAACGGCCCAGTTCTCAACAGACGGTGTCTATATATTGCAGCTCAGCGCTGATGATAGCGTTCTGACGAGCACCGATCAACTAACGATTATCGTATCGCTCGCTCCTGATCTGACGGTGCCTAACGTTACTTTAACGTCACCTGGGGCCGGTGTTGTTACAGGGACAGTGACCGTCAGCGCGACGGCCAGCGATAACGTCGCCGTCGCCTCGGTTGAGTTCCGCATCGACAACACAGTGATCGCTACCGACGCGACCGCACCTTACTCTATTTCATGGGATAGCACCACGCTTGCAAACGGGGGGTACACCCTTACAGCAATTGCCACGGATACATCGGGTAACACAGCGATGGATTCAGTCACTGTGACCGTCGATAATCTAGCCGTTAATCAAGCACCGACGGTGGCCGCCGGTATTGATCAACAAATCACGTTTCCGACGGATACTGTTACCCTTTCGGGAATCGCCAACGACGATGGATTGCCGAGCGGGACGCTGACGACGACTTGGAGCGTAGTAAGCGGACCCGGCACAGTGGTGTTCGGCAACAGTACTTCGTTGAGTACGACCGCGCAGTTTTCGACCGTCGGTGATTATGTGTTGCAGATCAGCGCTGATGACAGTGAGTTCAGCAGCAGTGACCAACTCAATGTTTCCGTTCGTACTGTGCCGGTTTTGACAAGCATCGTACTAACACCGGCAAATACACAACTTGCATTTGCTGCGAGCCTGCAGTTTACCGCGGCCGGTGTGGATCAATATAGCGGTAGCTTCGGCCTAAACCCCGTGTGGTCGGCAACAGGGGGTAGCATCGACCAAACCGGCCTGTACTCAGCCGGCTTGGTGCCGGGACAGTTCACAGTTACGGTGTCCGATGGAAGCGTCAGTGTCAATGCAACAGTGGCTATCAGTGATTCAACGCCGACGCAAAATTACTTGAGTTTTGACAACGCTTACGTTGACATCGCAGATAATCCTGATCTCGATCTTAGCGGTGGCGCGTTTACTCTTTCTGCCTGGATAAACCCTGCCGGTTGGGGACAGAACAATCAAGGTCGCATCTTCGATCACGGCGGCGGAAGCTCAGGCAGCGCTGGTTGGAGTCTGCATCTCGAAAACAAATCCTCGCGTGGTTCCCCACAAGCACTCCGTATGCGGATCAACAACGACTCTGGGTTCAACGAACAGTCGGACGTGGGTTCCATTCAGCTGGGTGTCTGGCAACACGTTGCTGTTACACACGACGGGAACACGTTGACGTTCTACGTGAATGGCGTGCAGGTTGGACAAACGACAGGGGTACCCATTCCCAACGACCACAGCGCACCGATACGAATTGGCGCACGAGCGACCGACACAAAGCGCTTTTTCGATGGTGCGATCGACGAGGTGCGGATCTGGAGCGTCGCACTCACGCAACCGCAAGTGGCGAGCCAAATGAGTACCGAGCTGACCGGAACCGAGTCTGGTTTGATCGCCTACTATCGGTTCAATGAAGGCGCCGGACAAACTGCGGCAGATGCTTCGGGTAACGCTCATGACGGTCAATTGGGTTCGACAGCGGGAGCCGATGGAGCCGACCCGATATGGCAACCTTAATTGATATTGCGGACCTTAATTAACGAGACTAAAAATCCATTTGCCGAAATCACATAGTTTATGGTCTTAACCGTTGTTGCCAGGCATCAATCTTGCCGCGTAGTTGTTTTTGATTTATCGTCGTCAACTTTCGTTGCTTGAGTAATTGCCGACCGGCAACCCAGACATCGGTAACCTGGTTTCTGGTGGCTGAATAAACAATCTGCGATATTGGATTATATAGCGGCTGAGTTTCCAGTTCGCCAAGATCAATTGCCGTTATATCGGCAGATTTACCAACGACTAAAGAACCAATTTCATGCTCTAAGTGCATGGCTTTAGCACCATTCAACGTCGCCATTGCTAACACTGTTGCTGCCGATACTGCGCCTGCATTGTTAGCAACGGCTTTTCCGAGCAGTGCTGCAGTGTGCATTTCCCCGATCATATCCAAGTCATTATTACTAGCAGCACCATCGGTGCCAAGTGCGACATTGATGCCTGCATCGAGGTATTGAGCCACCGGACAAAAGCCGCTGGCCAGTTTTAAATTAGATTCCGGGCAATGGACAATATGTGCGCCGGTATTTGCCATTAGCTCAATTTCTTGCTCGCTAATTTGTGTCATATGAACGGCGATAAAGCCAGGGTTAATTAAACCTAAGTCATTGAGCCTGTGTAATGGCCGGTGTCCAGTTTCACTAACAGCCTGTTCGATTTCATATGCGATCTCATGAACGTGCATATGCATAGGTATTTCTAATTCGTCAGACAACATACGTATTTTATTTAAAGGCTCATCTGATACCGTGTAAGGTGCATGTGGGGCAAAAAGCGTAGAGATTAACGGTTCGTGCCGTAATCGTTCGTGCAAAGCCAAGCCCTTTTCAATATACTGCTCACTGTTTTCGGCCCAGGCGGTCGGGAAGTCGATTATTATTAAACCGATGCCTGCTCTAATTCCGGTCTTTATCACTTGTTGAGCTGTGATTTCTGGAAAGAAATACATATCATTAAAACAAGTGGTGCCGGACCTGATCATTTCGGCAATGGCTAATTCGGCGCCATCTCGGACAAAATCTTCTCCTACCCATTGTTGTTCGAGTGGCCAGATATGATTTTCCAGCCAATCCTTCAGTGGTAAATCATCAGCAATACCTCTGAGTAAAGACATGGCTGCGTGCGTGTGGGCATTGATCAAACCTGGGATAATGGCATGATTGCTGAGTTGCTCGACAGATTCGGCACTATATTTATCGATTGCTAGCTTAGTCGGGAGTAAATCGATAATTCGGCCATCTTTAATCGCCAAGGAATAATTTTCATGTATAACATTGCTCGGCTGTACCGGTATAATCCAGCGTGCATTAATCAGAGTATCTATTTTCATTATTTCAAAATGGGTATATTGAATAAGATGTTGCTAGGATTATACGTTTAAATAATAGTCAATGTGTTTATGGTTTATCAACAACAGTTAGCTGTCAAAGCAGTAAGATGGTACCAAGATAAACTGGAAATTTTAGATCAACGAAAATTACCAGCCAGTATTGAATATCAGTATTATGATAATGCCGAAGGTGTAGCTGAAGCGATAACAACAATGCAAGTCAGAGGTGCGCCTGCGATTGGTATTGCGGCCGCTTATGGCGTGTATTTATCTGTCAGAGAACATTTTGGTATTGAAAATAAACACTGGCGGGAACGTGTTGAACAAGACTGTCGATTATTAGCACAGGCAAGACCAACGGCTGTAAATTTGTTTTGGGCTTTGCAACAAATGCAATTTGAATTGGACAAAGGCAATGAAGAACCCCTGCATGGACTTTTAGCAAGGGCTAAAAAGATTCACCAGGATGATATTGATGCAAATTATAAAATGGGCCAGTATGGAGCCGAGGTCATCGGCACCGTCAACGGGGTTCTGACGCATTGTAACGCCGGCGCATTGGCGACCGGCGGCTACGGCACGGCATTGGGCGTAATTCGTAGTGGCTATAATAATGGCATTACCAAGGTCTATATCGGCGAAACCCGGCCCTGGTTACAAGGCGCTCGCTTAACAGCGTGGGAGTTGCAGCAAGAGGGTATACCGGCAACCTTAATCGCCGACTCAGCGGCGGCTTGGTTGATGCGTTCGGGCAAGATAGAATGGATTATCGTGGGTGCTGATCGTATTGCCAGTAACGGTGATGTTGCTAATAAGATTGGTACTTATTCACTCGCTGTATTAGCCCAGCAACACCGAGTAAAACTGATGGTAGTAGCGCCGATGTCAACGGTAGATTGGCATATTAAAGACGGTTCTGAAATTATGATTGAACATCGGCATCAAGATGAAATAATACCACCTAGCCTAAATATTGGTAACGCTAAAGTTGATGCCTGGAATCCGGTGTTTGATATTACCCCAGTGGAATTAATCACGGCTATAGTGACTGATCGTGGAGTAGTAATAAACCCCGCTCAAATAGGAATTAAGAGTTTAAAAAATGACTGAACTAAAATTGAATATGAAAAAAGGCAATAATCCTGCCTATGTAGTAAATTGTTTTGTTGAAGCATTTAAAGTATTGAAACGCCCCGGTGTCAGACAGTTTTTGATAATTCCATTGCTGGTCAATTTTTTATTATATTCGGTTACACTAGGCTTCGGTTATTACTACATCACTGATTTGATCGCACAATTTATTCCAAGTTGGTTAGTGTGGCTGAGTTGGTTAATCTGGCCGCTGTTTTTTCTAAGTTTTTTTATGATCGGTTTTTTTACGTTTACGCTATTAGCCAATTTAATAGGAGCACCATTTTATAGTCAATTGGCAGCAAAAACACGGTTAACATTAAGCAGTCATGCAAGTAATCAGGATAACGATCAACCGGTCATTAAAGTTATCCTGTCAGAATTAAAAAGGATTCTGTATTTACTATTGCGAGCGCTGCCTCTGCTAATTCTGTTTGTTATTCCAGGCATAAATGTACTGGCTCCCATACTCTGGATATTGTTTGCCGCGTGGAGTATGGCGCTCGAATATATGGCATACACATTGGAAAATGAAGGTTTACTCTTTCCTGAGCAGCGACAGCTGGCGAAATCTATGCGCATAGGCACGCTTTGTTTTGGTGGCCTGGTTATTTTTGGGTTATCAATACCTATTATCAATATCATCGTGCCACCAACTGCCGTAATAGCAGCAACCATATATTTTTCTGGTATCAAAGAACAAACGGGATAATTAAGGAAGTGCTTCTTGTGGCGCAAGGGTTGCCGCAAAAAAAAGGGTGGTAAGCCTTTAGTTTTGAAGGATAAGCCTAGAAAATAAGGTGTTTACAGTTTTTTTGTATGCTCGAGTAATAATGCTTGCATTTTTCGCGTAGGCAAAGGCTTACTCAAATAAAAGCCTTGAATAACGTCGCAACCTCTTTTGGTTAGCAATTTAAGTTGATCTTCATTTTCTACACCTTCGGCAATAATTTTTTGACCAAGAGAATGACCCATTTTTATGATGGCACTGGCAATGCGGGCATCTTTAGAATCCCTCGTCATTTCACGGATAAAAGATTGATCAATTTTCAGAATATCTATCGGGAAATTTTTTAAATAGGATAATGATGAATAGCCAGTACCAAAATCATCCAATGCGATACTGATACCATAACTTTTCAAGCGCTTTAGTTTTAACTCGATAAGTTTAGTATCACCAATCAACATTGATTCGGTGATTTCTAACTCCAGTTTTTGAGGGGGAAGTTTGGTTTTATTTAAAATATCAACAACAATTGATATGAAATCATTAGCCATAAATTGCCGTGTCGAGATATTGACGGCGAGTCTTGGTAACGGAAAGCCTTGATCCAGCCATCTTTTGTGTTGTCTACAGGCTCTCTCTAGCACCCATTTTCCGATTTCAATGATCAGTCCAGATTCTTCAGCAAGGGGTATAAATTGGGAGGGGGGGATCATTCTATTATGTCCACGTGATGTTTCTCGTACCCAGCGAATTAAGACTTCAGCACCCCAGATTTTTCCTGACACTGCTTCAAATTGTGGCTGGTAGAAAAGATGCAATTCTTTTTTTCCTAGGGC
>VSKX01001375.1_pt1 | contig 12121 bp, 18 predicted proteins | sample 4799481 | NCBI WGS metagenome assembly VSKX01 (sample SAMN12179537, study PRJNA552185) | sponge metagenome | biome: deep-sea hydrothermal plumes; feature: spots directly above weak diffusing fluid; material: sea water; isolation source: sponge from the Swan site of a hydrothermal vent ...
ACACTGCCCATTTATATATACAAAACTGTAAAAACCCGAACAAATCTACCTGTGAGAATATGTACCCTTAAGGTATGCTCTAAAAGACATAATTATATCAAAGCCCGTGGCTAAGACAAAATTAGGAGAGTTATTTGGCTTCATCGAAAGTCTCTGAGTCTACTACGAAGTATCTCACCAGCAGTGCAGATGTGACAGGAGGAGTGGGGTGCCCACGTGATGCCATTAACAGCTGCTCTGTGGTTACATAGTCTGGCTACAGGCATACTGGGAACGCGCACATCCAGCACTATAACCTGGGAGAGAGGGGGAGAGGGGGGGAGAGGGAGAGGGAGAGGGAGAGGGAGAGGGAGAGGGAGAGGGGGAGGGGGAGGGAGAGGGAGAGGTGGAAGGAAGAGAGTACCTTCTCAATAGAGATTTCATTCACCCAGCGTTTCATCAGTTCATTCAGTCGGCCCAGTACTAGCAAACGATGAGATTCACCCTTTGGGCTATCGAACATATCAGCAGCTCGCAGACACTCTTCAAGGGCATTCGTGAGTCGAACATCCTAGAACAGTGAACCAATCATCAACCACATGCACACACACGTTTATAGCTAGCTAGTACAAAGTAGGTACCCCACTTATACACGTATCTTACTAGAGCAGTAGGTCCAGCATGGCTGAGGGCTGAGGTCACGCCAAGACCCGACATATTCGACCTGAGGAAGGACATCAGAACTAGACGACACAACACACAGCAAAGAGAGGCTCGTTTTCTTACCCAGACTGGAGGGCGGCCATTTTGATGATAGGAACTGCGCCAAAAGGACAAAGTACAGAGTAATGACGTCACCACATGATCACGTGAGCTGAGATTTGTGCATGGTGGGGTGTATCTCAATAGTAGATGGGCGTTACCCTCTAGCCACTCTGTAGTTGTTTGTCCAGCGAGCAGTCTTTGAGGCAGTCTTTGAGCAACTGGGCTGCAACCATGAGCTCGCTTTTAGACCGGCCTAAGCTCGTTACGGAAGGTGAGTGCTGTATACTGCTTGCAACTGGCTCTATGGACACGCATGCGTGTTGTGGAAGTTGCAGCTTAGCTAGCAGAAACACTATAGCTAGGGGGCGTAGCTCATTCACAGGTGATTGCTAGCTGTGTATTTGCCGTGTAGGAGCGCGTCCAGAGGACGGTGTGCCTGACATGACTGTCATCAGTGAGATAGATGAGTATGGAATCAACACTAACCTGAAAATACGCTTCCAGAACGAGAGGATCTATGTAAGTTGTTTTTATCTTTGCATGCACAGTATTATAACCGCAGGACGTCACCCACTACAGACCTACACTGGTACCATTCTAGTGGCCGTCAATCCTTACCACATGCTAGGAATCTACGAAAAGGTGAGTTAATACAGCCCTATATCTAGTGTAGTATTATAATCGTACTGAATCTTCGCAACCAAGAAAAGCGAGTTGTTTTGTAATGAACATGTAGAGTGGTTATCGAAAGACTGCATGTACTGTATAGAAAAGCAAGCAAGCATGCTGACTCTCCCACTGCAGGACATGATAGACAAATATCACGGTCGCCAGATGTCAGACGTTCCTCCGCATGTGTTTGCTACAGCAGAGTCTGCATTGCGCTACCTCCAGAATGAGCGTTGCAACCAGTCCTGCATCATCAGTGGGGAGAGTGGAGCTGGCAAGACTGAGACTACAAAGTTTATACTGCAATATCTCTGCTCTGTCACGTGCTCTGTGACACGCTGGGTAGAGCAACAGATCCTGGAGGCCAACACTGTCCTCGAAGCTTTCGGTAAGCTGCACACACTCATTACACATACACACAATTTTGACTGGCTTTATACTATCATTTTTCAGGCAATGCCAAGACCGTGAGAAACGACAACAGTTCACGATTTGGCAAGTTTATTCAAGTATGCTTTGACAGCCGCACACAGATCTGTGGTTGCATCATTCAAGAGTATCTTCTCGAGTTGTCTAGAATCAGTTTCCAGTCGTCTGATGAGCGCAACTATCACATATTCTACCAAATGGTTGCAGCGGGCATGGCTAACAAGGAGCTACGCAGAGACCTCTTGTTGGAACCACCCTCTAATTACAAGTACCTCAATCAGAGTGGCTGCTACACACTTGAGGGAGTCGATGATGTGCAGATGTTTGATCAATTGCGACTTGCACTCCAGGTAATGTTTCTGTGTGTGTGTGCATGTACTAATTAGCTATAATAAATATGGTGCTAACCCAGGTGCTCAATGTTTCTGATGATATGTCAAATGGTATATTTCGTGTACTGTCTGCTGTACTGTGGATTGGCAACCTGGAGTTCCAGGATAGTGACTCTGAGGCTTGTCAGCTCACAAAGGATGACTACAAAGTCGTTACTAAGATTGCCAAACTGCTGGGAATCTCAGAAGCTCAGATGAGCAAGGTCTGTACTACTCGACAGATTACAGTCAAAGGGACTACTACAGTTATTGCACTCAAGCTGCATGAGGTAAATCCTTTTGAGTAACTGTTGTGAAACTTCAGTTAATTATTTTGCCTGCAGGCTCGAGAGAACAGACATGCAATGGTGAAGGCTCTCTACTCCCGCACATTCTCTTGGCTGGTCAATCAGATTAACTCCTGCACCAATCCTGGGACAGAGTCATCTCGCTTCATTGGAGTGCTCGACATCTTTGGTTTTGAGAATTTCAAGGTAAGTGCTTTCTCACATGCAGTGCATTCAACTGTTCATCCTCACATTATCACACACAGCACAACTCATTTGAGCAACTTTGCATCAACTACACGAATGAGAAACTGCACAAGTTCTTCAATCATTATGTCTTCCATTTAGAACAGAAGATTGTACGTTTAAATACTACCCCCTTATCATGTGCACTGTGCTAAGTTACGCCCTTCCTCCCCCCTCCTCCCCCCTCCCCCTCCCGTGGTTGTTGTAGTACAAAGAGGAAGGCATCCAATACTCTCACATCAGCTTTACAGACAACTCACTTTGTCTAGAACTCATTGAGAAGCCACCAAAGTGTGTCATCAAGCTGCTAGATGAAGAATGCAGGTTCCCAAGAGTAAGCCCCTCTCGTTATATATCCAGCTAGCTAGTATAGTAAACTGACCACCTTGTAGGCCACAGACGAGTCCTTCCTGGAGAAGCTCCATCATGAAATGGGCGGGCATAAGAACTTTGTCAAGGGTGTTGATAGGAGACTGTGGAGTATACAGTTTGGTATAACTCATTACGCTGGCCCTGTTACGTACACAATAAGAGGTTTCCTGGAGAAGAATAAAGACGTGCAACAAGAAATGTTCTTTGACTACCTTGAAAAATCCAGTTCTCCTTTCACGAGAGAGATCACAAAATTCAGAGTACGTAGCTATGTGCAAATACTATACGTATATAAAGAAACATTTGGCGGATTCGCGATTTTAGGTAAAGACTAGCATATTAAAATCCGCCAAATTTTTTCTGGGGCCTTCTATTCGAAACACTAACTAGTGCTCGAACTATTCACCAAACAAAAATCTGACAAAATTATATTCGAGTGACTGCCAATATAATTATAATGGTAGCAGAAAATGTTTTATGTGTTTAATTAATTGTATGTGATCTGCATGGGAAAAAATTGCGTACCTGCAAGTGTTACATTTTTTTTTAAGACTCAGATTTTTTTTATATTTTGTGTATACCACTACTCATATATATAATATACAGGACCTGCTCACTGCTTACATGGAGACTGCCAAGAAAAGAGCCACCAAGTCCAAAGGTCTTATCACAGGCACTAAGACAACCAAGGGCAAGCCTACAGTAGGAGATACCTTCCGCACTCAGCTACTTGCTTTAGTGGACGTACTGGATTACACCACTCCATGGTGAGCTAATATATAACCACATTATGGTGAGCTAATATATAACCACATTATGGTGAGCTAATATATAACCACATTATGGTGAGCTAATATATAACCACTCCATGGTGAGCTAATATATAACCACATTATGGTGAGCTAATATATAACCACATTATGTCAACCCCCTCACACTTGATTGAACACAGGTATGTACGCTGTCTCAAGCCTAACAACAACAAACTCCCAAAGCTGTACGATGATGACCTCATTGTTACGCAGTTACGGTATTCTGGCATGTTGGATATTGTGCGCATTCGACGTGAAGGCTATCCAGTACACGTGCCTGCTGGAGACTTCCTGAGCAAGTACAGCTGTCTAGCGGGGAAAGAATCACTCCCTTCAAACGACAAGAAAGCTGCAGCTCAGATCCTCACCTCCCTCAAGCTACCCAGTACCGAGTGGCAGATTGGTAAGACTCAAGTGTTCCTACGGAACAGTGTATTCGAGCCATTAGAAGAACGAAGGAAGGCCCTACTCACAGAGACGATGGTGCTGATTCAGAAGGTGTGGCGTGGCTGGGTAGCTCGCAAGGCATTCTTACGACTGAAAGCAGCAACTCTCGTTCTGCAAAAGATATATCGAGGAACTCGATTGCGTGTAAAGTTTGTGCGAATGCGTCGCGCTGTTGTTGTGATTCAGGCGCATTATCGCGGCTGGATGGCTAGAGAGCTTGCCGCTGCATTGCGCAAGAAGCGAGCCAAGGAACTAGCTGAAAAGAGAAGACTGCGAAAGTTGGAAGACGAGAAACGTGCTAAGGCCAACGCTGAGCGCACTATGGAGGAGGCCTATCGTGCTGCACAGATAGAACTGCTCACTCTAGCCAAGATGGCCGAACACAAAAGCAAGAAAGCCGTGACCAAGAAAGGAGATGTGGACCTCGACAAATTGTTCCAATTCCTCTCCGACGAGCCTAAAGCCGTGGGCAGGGAAGAGCATGATTTCCTTGCAGGAGTTACTGCTGATCTGGAGAGTATGTTTCAGAGTGCTGAAGCTGAACAGAAAGCGGCTGATGTTGGCCGCAAGAAACCCACCCGTCGTGCACCTGCACCCCCACAACCCACCACTAAAGGGCAGCTCTCACGCACTCAGAGACGTCAGAGGAGAGTCATGAAGAAACTGTTAGGAGTCGAAGAAGAAGGCAGTAAAAAAGAAGAAGTATTTGATCCGTCTGCCTATCCTCTGCTCAAGTTTGCTGAGATGTATTTCAATGACTTCCCCCGCGACACTGGTGGATTGAGCACACTCAGTCTACGTCGAGCTCCTAAAGTTAAGGACCCGGTACCTAAAGCTGACATGCTCTCATTCAGCAAGTCCAGTAGTCTCCCAACATCAATTGTGCACATGCACGATCCAGAGAATGTCAACCTTGCCTGTGGCATATTCAAAGATCTGTGTAAACTGTTGAAAGGTGATATGAGAGGTGAACAATTAAACCTGACCATCCAGAGCACCATAGCATACGGTATTGAGCGACCTGAGCTGCGAGATGAGATATTCTGTCAACTAATACGTCAGATTACTGACAACCCCAGTGAAGAGGCAACGCTGAAGGGATGGCATTTTCTTACACTCGGTGTTATTGCGTTCCCACCTAGCAAGAACTTCAACAAGGTGAGCCCCGTGCTAGTGTTTACTGTGTATGTCGTTACTGTTGTATGTATTGTGTAGTTCTTGCAAGCTTTCTTCCACACTCTGAGTGAGGACAACACTATCGGTCGCTATGCCGCAGCTTGCCTGCAAACAATGCGACTAACAAAGGCATCAGCACGACGTTTACCACCCTCCACCATTGAGATTGCTGTAAGCATTATTGTTTATAATTATTATAAATTATTATATACTTTGTATTTCACACACACATGCACCCCTCTCAGGCGGTGAAGAATCTCAATCCTCTCATCTGTCGGTTCTATTTCTTGGATGGCAAGGCCAAGGCTATGGGAGTAGACCCCTCAGCCACTGCACATGATGTCATTCGCTCTCTGGCTGAGAAGATTGAGCTTCAAAATGTTGAAGGCTGGGCTTTGTATGAGGTAGGTACATACGTGCATGTTGACCAAATCTCCATCCTTAGCCAAAACTATCGCTACCATCCAATTTAATTAAGTAGCTACTAAGTGTATTTCTGTACTGTACAGGTGAATCCAGAAGTGGAACACTTTATTAAAAGCCACGAATACCTTGGAGATGTGCTCTCCCAGTGGGAGAGAGATCAGCGTTCCTCCATCACTATGACCAAATACACAACAGTCTCAAAGAAGTCTTCCTACACATCTGCTCTCGGCGGAGGTGACTCAAAGTTTGTGTTCCGTAAGAGAGTGTTTCGGCATCCTAAGGAGATTCCCGAAGATCCTGTTGAGTATCATCTTATGTACGCTCAGGCAGTCAACTCAGTTGTCAGAGTAAGTACTAGCTAGTGCATGAAGACTACGTAGTTGCATGTTATAAATTATGATGTATTGAGATTATTATCTGTCCGAAATCGACACATTTGAATGGTCTATGTTAGAGCTACCTAATGCTTAAATTGGGCACTCCTGACTCAAGTTTTATACCTCCCTGGTAGGTGGATGAGTTCCCAGTGAACGAGGCAGTAGCCCTCCAATTAGCTGGATTACAGGCACAGGTCCTCTGGGGAGACTTTTCATCCTTACAGACCAATCGTTACGACGATATAGAAAACTTCCTATCAGACAGAATTGTGTCTGCTAATCGCTCACGCACTCGTGGAGAGTGGAAGGTTGCTCTTGGCGATGCCCACAAGGTTAGTGTACATATATACACACACTACTCCACATATTGACTCTCTGTGTGTGTGTGTAGAAATATGGCAGCGGGAAGACAGAGATCCAGGCCAAAGTGTGGTACCTTACCTCTGTGAAGCATTATCCACTGTATGGAAGCATGCTCTTCCCAGTCTACTACAAAGGCTTCTGGTCATATCCTAATAGTCTTCTCTTGGCAGTTGACCTCAATGGTATCAAGTTTGTCAACAGCAAGAGCAAGCAGGTACGTCGTCTTCTTGTGTACAAACGTCATATATAATATACGCGTGTGCATGTTTGTGCAATGCACAGTGTGTATGTGTAAAATGAACATGTATATTATAACTGCTATGATTGCCATTAAACACAGAGCATGAGTAGGTGTGTGTGCATATCATCATTATTATGTGTACGTGTGCTACTTAATCTGAGTAAATAGTATATGCACCCATTTATATGTATACAGTGTATGAGCATTCCATGTTGTGCAATGCAGATCATGGCAGAATATACGTACGATAGTCTGAGCAGTGTTGAGGTGAATATTGTGGAGGATGTTATAACTCTGGCAATGAAAGCAGGAGGTCCAGAGGAGCAGAAAGTGTTCAGTTTTGAGACTGGTCACAAAGAGGACATAGCAAACCTAGTAGCCAGTTATTCACCGTTGCACAGCAACTGGCAACGTGTCGGAGAGGCAAAAACTAAAGTTGTGAGCACATTAATACTAACAACCTCATTCCATCTCACAATACATGCACCCACTCATAGAACTAAAACGACCTATTTTCAGTATAATCACCCACTTGTAGAGTCCATGTTTTTTGTCAAACTTTGACCTTTGATTTTATTACACCATTTGAAAGAGCACACTTTAACCTAATAGAAAAACCTAAAAGTACTATGATCCTAGTTATGATCCAAAATTAATATTCTTTACTAAGGAGGCCGGGGATCGATTGGTACTGTTTTTCGACAGGCTGTAACTTTAGTTTCATTGGCCAGATTATGATGATTTTATGATATTCTGAAAGTCCATGAAAAACTCTACAATATGATATGTTTAACTCAACAAATTGAAAACGGCCCATTTTCGGCAAAATCACCCACTATCGTCCATGGTTTTTTGTCGAAAAGGGGCTGAAAGTGACCTTCGATTTTTTTATTACACCACTTGAAAGAGCACGCTTTAAGCTGCTAGAAAAACCTAAAAGTACTGTGATTGGACCATCCTAACTCAAGTTATGGCCATCCAAACATTCCTTACTGCCCTTCTCCCCGCTATAGTTGAGCAATAACTTCGAATTCTATGATATTTAAACAGTGCAATTGCTTCAATGTGATACACTCACTTGTTGATGATATCGTTAGCATGTGACTGCATGTATTGTAGGTGCGACTATCTGAGGAGGAGCGGGCTAAACTGTGGCAAGAAGTGTGGAGCTGTCGACGAGCTCTAATGGAGCATAAGATGCTTCAAGAACCTCCTGACAAAGGCAACTTCCTCACTACTACCCTCCGACGCTACAACAGGGCAAGAATAGAGAGACTCAAGAAAGCACGAGAAGAGAAAGACTTTGAGAAGATCTTCAAGCCTTCATTCTGGTCTTACAGTAAGAGCATGCTCAAGCAACCATTGACAGTATTGGAGGGTGAGGGTGAGGGAAAGCTTGAGACTATTGCCCTCACTCTATTCTACACTATTCAGCAACATGCCGGTGAGTGAGTGATACTGTGAGAGATATTGAGGTTTTATACACACTTTGATTATTATGTGTAGGAATCACACCATCCACTGGTGTTGGGTTCGAGGAGGTTGATCCTGACGATTGTGTCTCAATGGTGCAACTATCCATTCAAAAGTGTCTGGAGAAAGAAGCGCTTTGCAACGAACTCTATCTGCAGCTTATCAAGCAGACAACAGATCAACCGGATCCGAATGGACGAATCAATATCCAGAACTGGCGTTTCCTGTGTCTGCTATCTGGAGTAGTCGTCCCTCGTAATAGAGCTATTGTTAACTATCTTCAAGCTCACTTGCGACGCTGTGGTTCTGATGTTGCTACTGAGGAGGGCAAGTTTGCACAGTTTTCTATGCAGGTAAGCACATTATTATATAGCTAGCTGTTTGTGCACACGGTATGTAGGAATCACCGTGAGATATAGTACTTTATTGGTTTTAACTGCTTATTCTTCATTACACTGCTGTCTGAAGTTGGGTCTACCTTATGCTAGATATTAAATTTTGTTTACTTTTCTGTTTGTGCAGTGCATGAGTCAAACACAAACAGCCAAGAACAGAAAGTACCCTCCATCTTACCGAGAGGTCCAATGTGTCATCAGAAGGTAAGTATACATTACATACATTGTCCCCACTAACTACTGTACTGTACTCTTCTAATAGACGTCCAATCCACGAACGTTTCTACTTTATGGATGGTCAGTTTCGAGCTATTGAGTTTGATTCTGCAGCTACTACACAAGAGGTGAGTGTTGCATGTCTTAACATTGCTCTGTGGTCAGCCTGAGGGTGGTGTTAGGTGGTGGAGGTTGTCAAGGAGAGAGTTGGGCTCCACAGAGATGCTCAGGGATTCTCATTGTTTGAAGTATTTGGTCAGCTGGAGCGCAACATGCTAGTGAACGAGAAGGTGGCTGATGCAATGTTCAAGTGGGAGAAATATGCTCGCAGCACAAACTCACCCAAGATACTCAAACTAACTTTCAAGGTATAGCTATAGTGTGCGTGCATGCGTGCATGACTGCATGCAACTGTTCACGGACAATTATTAAACTTTGTTGTTTTCTTTGTAGAAGCGACTGTTTGTGAGTCCCTTTGTGAACCCCACTGACTCCGTTGAAATGAATCTGGCATTGCATCAAGCTATTGATGATATAGTCAGTGACAGGTTCCCTGTCAGTGTGACTGAGGCAGTATACTTGGCTGCATTACGGTCACAGGTTGTCCTTGGATCTGTGTCGGAGCAGTCTAACCTCACTGACTACTCGTAAGTGTCTGCATGCATGTGTCATTGTCTGCATGCATGTGTCACTGTGTACATGCATGTGTCATTGTGTACATGCATGCTGTTGCACATGTCTCTGTGGCGTGTGCATGTATATGTATACTCTGTTTGAATCTTTGTGTGCATTATACATGCATGTATATATGCATTCTATACAATTCTGTCAGTCTCTTTTTTTCTCCCCTCAATAGAACTCTGATTGAGCGTCATATCCCTAAGCATATGCGAGGACGTGTGCGACCTGAAGACATTGCCAGGAAACACAGAGAGTACAGTGATTTGACTGAGAGTGACTGCAATGAGGCATACCTCAGCTTTGTTAGACAGTGGCCTTTGTATGGATCCACCGTATTTGATGTGCTACAAGGGTACACAACAACACTCCCTAAAAACTTGTGGCTAGCTGTCAACCAGTCAGGGATACACATCCTGAAGCGTCGCGATCGTGAACCACTAGTAACCTATGAGTATAAAAACATTGTGAACTACAGGTGAGCTTCCAGTGTAGTCCTGTAGCTATAGCTGACCATTCCTTAATTCCTGTCTGCAGTCCTTCACTCAAAAACCTCATGATTGTCACCGAGAGTCTCACTAGGGGCACCAAGTTTGTGTTTAACACCAGTCAGGTATAAAGCTGTTCCATTTGTTGTTATTCTCTAACTCTATGATATGTTGTATGGACTTATACCACACTATGTGTACGTGTATAATAATGCTGCATGCAGGCATCTCAGATTGCCCATCTTATTCGCGACTACACTCGCCTCATTGTGGAGAAGCAGAAGAAAGTTGGAACAAAGAGATTGTAACATTGCACTATAGGAGCTGTTTGTGTTTAGTATATTATGTGTCTTTGTAACTTATCTACATGTATTCTCGAATATCATGTCATGCACAAAATGTCAGTGTTGTAAAGTGAGCTGCGCATGCGCGTGCTAGGCCTACTGATTGCTGAGTCAGCATCATCATAATTGCATTCTTAGCAGTAGTACATACATAATTTTAACCACAACTAGCTAGCTAGCTAGGAACAGTAGGCGTAGCTCAGCTAACAATGGAAGAAAGCCGATCAAGTGCTCAGCGAAAGCCAAGTGCTCGTCGTAGGAGGGCTATGAGCGCCATTGCTCGTCCACCCACGGCTGCATTGAGACCTGGTACAGCTGCTTCTGCCAGCAGCAAACCCAGGAGGCCGTATTCTGCCTACACCAAGCGAGGAGGAGACGACAGTGATAGACCAAAGTATGACAGTGAAGAGTCCAACAGGGAATGGTGGAGATTCTACCTCAAGGTATTAATGTACGCCGGTGGTTCTTTCACACTAAATTGTCAGTTTCAGCTGTGGTGAAAACTAAAGCTAACATTGTGTTAATGGGTTTCTATCAGCTTGCCATTGTCATGACCAATTTACAGCTAATTTATAGATACTTTATGCTTTTCTACTGCAGGAAACACCGTTGCCAGGTGCTTATCAAGTTGGTACCTTTCTAGACAAGCTCCAGGAGCAACCAAGCACATACAGATTCCGTGACAGCTCTCGAGCGAAGTCTGCAAGCCATCAAAGGTTTGTCCGCACAGGTGACACACTACTACCTGGTGCCTACGAGACTACTGACTTCCTTGACGAGACTTCAAAGCGTAAGATGACGTATGGTTTCAAAGGCATAGAACGAAAGGATGGACCTAAAATAGGACATGGATGTGGAGATAAGGTGGCTCAGTTATATAGTCGTGTTTCTTAGTACACACAACAAATAATTATGTTTGAATTATCATCATTATTATTTATATACACATGCAGGAGATGAAAGACACTAGTCCAGCCTGGTACAATCTAGTAGACTACACTGAAGGTGTAGAAGAAAAGAACTTAAAGTGATTTAATCAACCATTTTATGTGATAGTACACATGTAATAATTATTACAGGACACCTCAGTTCAAGTCACAAGTGAAACGTGATGTACACAGTGCACACCAATTTAGAATTGTAAGCAAAGTATGTGTATACCAGTTGTGGTTATGTATCCATTGCTCTCTGCAGTTCAAAGGACCAGGTCCCGGTAAATATGACAGTGAGGATACCAAGAAAGGTCCAATTGTGTCATCAAGCTTCAAATCGAAAGTACCAAGATTTACTGGAAGACCAAATGTGAGTATTTCACATAGGAAAAGTACACAAAGGATGATTACTTTCATACAGAAAAGTCCTGGCCCGGGAAGCTACTCTTTCAAGGATTCAGTGTTTGGAGAACCAAAACCAATGGGAGCTGCCATGTATCATATGAAGAAAAAACATGGACTGTCAGTGACTTAAATAAATCCTCCCAAGCTACCTTGTCACCCACCTAGTGTTTCGTTATGCAATCCTGTACCCTTTGTTTGTGACAACTGAGTTTGCATGCATTTTTTTTTAT
>VSKX01054383.1_pt1 | contig 12111 bp, 13 predicted proteins | sample 4799481 | NCBI WGS metagenome assembly VSKX01 (sample SAMN12179537, study PRJNA552185) | sponge metagenome | biome: deep-sea hydrothermal plumes; feature: spots directly above weak diffusing fluid; material: sea water; isolation source: sponge from the Swan site of a hydrothermal vent ...
GGGGGGGATGTATGTATGTGTGTGTGGGGGACTTACTAGAGAACTTCTTTCCAAGCCTCTTCACTTGTTTCTTTGTTGTCTTGTGGCTCAACTCAACCTGTCCCACCTTCCTCTCTGTGAACAACAGACAAACAAGTTGACTACTAGTGTAGATACTAATCACTTACGCTACCAAGGGTGTATAAAAAAAGAGGGCATGACTTTAGACTGAGTGCGTACGCACACACACACACACAGCATGTACGAGCTCACCTGTGCTCCTCACAGATTCTGTCTGATGTCTTGTCAACAACTCAATACGACTGGCTAGCAACCCATTCTCTGTATACGTACATAAAATATATTGTGTTTGTTAAACCCAGATAAAAAATAAAAATAAAAATTTTCCTCTCTTGAATATTTATGCTGGTTATGTAATTACACGTACTCGGTATACACGTATACACACAGCTAGGTGCGTCCTCGCTCCTCAGCACCAGACTCACCAATAAAAGCCAGTTTAAGGAGTGTCTGCATTTCCTGACACACAGTGACTAGCCCTAGAAAAGGCGCATCTACAGAGCCATTTAGTGAGTATAGCTGAAGTGTGGACTCAAGCCGACTGTCTAGAGCTCTAAATGCATCAGGAACCGCCAATCCGGGTAGAATAAGATCGTCTAGGTAAGTGGAGTAAGTTACAAAGGCACACAATTGTCAGGAGCTTACCTTTGTCGAGTTTTAACGTGTTCGAAGGCGACGCCATTTTAAATGACCTTTGAACCCGGGTTCGCGAGTAATTTCACGCTCGCGAAGATTAGTAGATGTTTCTGCGGTTTTGGTGATGATTATTATTTTTTGTCATTGCTGATTTCAGTCAAGAATATAAATACAGAGTCAGGTGCGTGTAAGCGATAGCTACAATGATTTAATGTTGTGATGATGTATACAGAGAATAGGGGGGGAATGAACGAGCTAGCTACCTACACACACATGATGTTATTGTCAGTCTTTCTACTTTTTCTAACTTGCTTATTTCGGGTCCAGGTACCGCTAATGATAATGTAGCAGATTCAAATGAGTTTGGGATGCAGCATGGCTCCGAGGCACCTACGGGGTTGGAAAGAACTGCAGCTCTAGTGGCCAGATACTCTGTGTGCAGGTTCTCAGCGTTTACTCGACCGCAAATTCCACTGCAATAGTTTAGAGTCAACGTATCTGGATGGAGAATCCAGGTCCAATTATAATCGGCCCTAAAGTCTAAAACCAGCGATTGCAATGCACAATCGGATATTTCTGTATTGTCCTGAGTGGTCTCAGCATTTCGTTTATACAGTTCAGAAACTCTTTCGTGCTCAGTACTATTTAAAACTGGTTTGTCTAGCAGTGTTCTTATGACAAGCTGAGTTGTGGCATTATCGGAGGCATACTGAATTTTCGGAGGTAGAGAGAATCCTTCTTTGTCTTTAGTTCTTATTTCCACTTGAAAAATTAGTTCTCCTTTGAGCGATGGCGTTTTCTCTTTCCAGTCTTCAATGGCATCTGCAATATTAAATATAGTATAGCCATCTTTGTCAGTTTTGACATTTCCAGCTGTAGCGTGAAATTTTAAATCCTCGTCATAGTAATTGTCAACGTTAGAATATACACTGTATATGTCGATTCGCTCATCGGTTATCGTGGTGTTGTCAACGACCACTAATTTTTTATATAGTCTCAGATCAGCATCGGTTACTTCCTGGTGACCAATGAGGTCAACGGTGAACTTAAAACGTAGGGTGTCGATGAGGGGGCTGGCATTATCAGTAGCTGTGCAATTACAAACAGATCACAATGTAACCAAATGCCACAGCATGCCATAGCTATATTATTGAGCATGCATTGCAGAAAAATTCTTTAAGTTAAATTATGTATTATCGATGCTGTTAATCGAAGCACGATTGTTCTAACGAAGTGTTAACAAGTTCATGCATAACTATACCTGCAGCTGACGAAATTTCTGTTCCCACTTCATCGGGGAAGAAGACAATGAGACGACTGACCCTCTTATCCACCTCCACACAGGGCTTGATTTCCTTGTCTTGCAGCTGGTGACTAGCTCTCACAGCATCATATTCTTGGCTGAACTTCTTCTTGTACTTCTGCACTACTTCAGGTGGAGGGTTCTCAGGCTCTTTGTCCAAGTTCAATCTCAGCAACAGCTCTTGTTTGAAGATACTCAAACGCATTTTTCTAATGTCATCCGTGTTGGGGGTCTTTAGGCAGCCTAGCAGCTCAGATTCAGACTTACTAGACTGGTCAACATCAGTTTCTTCAACAGTTACTGCACAGATCCATCTGCATTGAAGCAACAGAAGGCAAATTATTGCTACTATCCAATGCATTATGCTCTGTCTCCAGCTGTTCTTTCACTCATACAGGAAATTTGAGACGTCTGAAGTGACTGATGGGGCACAAAAGGCATCTATTTATATGCTGGTGAATGTCTGTTTTCCTAATACTTGAGCACCTGTGCGGCTTTGTGGTCAAGTGCACACACTCCCCAAATCACCTCTTTACCAAAATAGTGGGCAATTAGCATTGTTTCCCTATTTTCCCCAAATGCACTATTAAGCAAAATGAAGAGTAGCTATATACTATACTGAATAGGAGCTGACTCACAGCAAACACGTCTCATAATTATGCTTGCGGTTTCTGTGGTGAGCTGAATGAGATTAGCACCTAATCACTCTTATGGTATTGACCAGAATTAATGGTGATGATTGACGTAATAATTATTACATGACAAAGTGCATGCACTGACAACGGACAACATACAAACTGTGTGTATAATGCCTATTGTACAACAATTACTGGGAATTAGCAGTAAATGACACAAACCCACTTCAAAAGCTGTAAACAACAAACTTATAAGATTTTGGAAATAGGAAATCAATTGAAAATTAAATTAAAGGTTAGACTGCATGAAGTAAGTCATCTACACTGACAGGAGTCGACAATCATTCCGGGTAGTTTCAGCAACTCTACATTTGTTTCGCGCCGAACAAGGAGGGTCAAAGGTCGTGTTTCGAGCGGTACACAACAGGGCTCTGGAGAAGAAGTGGGATTGATAGCTCGTAGCTGACTGCGAAAGTCTAAGTTACCTGTTGCAGAGGATAAAACTCGTGGACATAAACCTTTGCAGTAAGTTAGTTGAAATGTTTTTGGCATTTCGATCCAGTCAAATCCTAGATCGTCATGAAAATTGATAGTGGTTTGTTTTAGACAGCACGTTTCTTCATCCGGATTTGCTAAGCAATATTCTTTCCTTGTTGTCACAGTTTGTCGTTTACTTTGTTCATTGTTTGTCTCCTCGTGGTTTTCTGGAAGAACTTTTATAATTAGATTGGCATTGTTCGAACCTTTGTTTTTTCTTGAATTTGGTACATCAAACTGAACACTTGGCAAGAATAGCAATCCTGTATCTACAGATTCTGGGCAACGAATGATAACTTCTAACTGTATCTTTGAGCTCAATCCTTCATCTCGCCATCTCCTCACTGCTTCAGTCACGTCAAAAGATACATATCGATCATTTTCAGTTCTCACATCTTGTGATTTTATTAGTACTGGGTAGAGAATACGGTTGCCATCATTGTCAATAAAAGTTGATTTCCAATAAACTTCTATATTTTCCGTTGGGTTTGGAGTTCTTTTCAAGGAGTGGTCATCAGAAACAATCTTACGTTTGAACAGTTGTAAAGTTGCGGACCAGATTGAAGCGTTTGTAGATAGATGGAGATCATTGAAATCCACTGAGTATTGTATGGGTGTGAGTAAACTAATTAAACGCTTTATTTCTGCACTAGGGGGTGGTGAGGGGGTGTGGCTTATAGGTTCGTAGCTAACAGTGGTGGTGGTGGTGGTGGTGGTTGGAGTTTCAGATTTTATGTTTGGATCAATTTTATCAATAGCATCTTTATCTTCTTTGTGATCTTTGTCCCGTCTGTATCTTTTGGCAGACAAGATGGAATCTGTTGTGTGTGTGAGAAAGGTATGCAATAAATTGTGCGAAAATAATGCTAATTATTCGTAATCAATTAATTTTGTTGCTAAGGGGTTTTAAATTAATGTGTCAGGAAAGGTGATGATCAGTCGACAAATTCTTATCAAGATCAATGTCAGGTGTTAAGAAAAACTCACCCCAATTAAATATATTCACGAAGGGGAGTTCCCCTTGAAAATGGGATGGAAAATGCAGTTTGACCTCTTTTGCATAAAACGTCTCTCTCTCAGCTCGACAATTGAGCGTTTTTTGTTCTCGTCGCTCAGTTACAATGGCTTCGTTTAATGCAACTGCAGCTGAAAATCTCGCAAGATCCTCCTCGTTTGCGACCAGACCACCTGGAGGATTTTCTGGAGCCTGTGTATAGCTCAATTTTGAGAGTATCTCTCCTCTGAGCACCTCAATTCTTTGCACAGACAATTGGTCCTCTGATATTTCTTCATACTGGCAGGAGGTTGTTGCATTTGTAGCTCCTTGTGGTGATATTGGGACTGCAGCCGCAGGTTTATACAACAATGAGTGCGGCTGTAGTATATTTACTATCATTACAAGACACAGGGTCACAACCAGAGCTCGCATTCCTCACAAATTAGCTACTCGGTAAAAAAAAAATTGCTACTATAGCAACGGTTTCCCTGGCCTGCACTGCTATGAATTATCTATCGACTAGCTGGGCACTAAGTCACTGGAGCTAGCTATTTCTGAGCTATGCACTGACTGCACTGAGAGGTTATTTTAATATCACCCAGACAATAGACTTATTCATAGCTAATTACATTACACATGCATGCATGCATGCATTGCAGACAATGGCCTAATAATCCAATTCTTGTATAGCTGCTGAGTGCATGCATGGACAGTGACTGCATGGGCATGCACACAGCAGAAGCCAGTGCTATAATTATACAGTACATGCAATACATAATAAGTGCATATTTGTACAGGCTATGGGCAGACAGTCATAATGGACGAGACACCACTAACTCGTCCGAGGGAAGTCAAATCCCCTAAGGGCAATTCTCTAATTATCCCTAAAGCTTCCCATGAATACAACCAAGTTCCCCCGGTATGGTGATACCCCAGGTACCTAGCAGTACAAATAATGGTAGCGCTCTCTGAGTTTCCTAGGAACTCAGACCTACACTAACATGAGGTAACATGCTGAACTCAGGTATGGCAACGAACAACGGAGTGTTTGTAAACAGAGCATGCAAACAATAAAGGGCATACACACACCTGACCACTGAGAAACATAGCCACACTGTTGCATCATGAAATAAAATAAAAATCAAGTTCAATACACTTTTAGCAGTCAGTCACAATGTGCAATGGCTCTTCTGATTTTAAATACTGTTCGATATTTTCCGATTCTCCAAAAAAGTTTGAAATTGATTCGTCTTTCAGCCAGGTACTTCCCGCAGATCCTAATTGCACTCTCTCTTCACTCGTAGCGGCAGGGTGTGTGATTAGAGCCACAGGTAAGGGGGCAGAGTCAACACTGAGTGGGCGGAAAGGGGCAGGGTCAGGAAAATTACTAAATGCAGGCGAAGCTTTGGGGCGTGACGAGAGTCCATAATCAATCTCATTTGAGCGACTTCGTTGATGGATTGAGGCGTCTTGGCGCGTGGGGGGGGAGTGCACGGGGGAGGAGTGGCTGCTTAACGCAGAATCCACTACAGTCACGTCAGCTTCAACCTCTGATCGACAAACGTCTTCTTGAGAAGGGGCTTTGTTAGTTCGTTGGGGGTTCAGAGGTTGTCTAGCAGCTACGGTCACCAGAGTGGACTGTTGTGGAGCTGCACTGTTTTCAGTCACACCAAGCGATTGACTCGAACTTGAGGTGGGAATCGGTTGAAACAGATTAGCTGAAGGGCTAGTGTGCAGCGTTCGGTGTCCTAGTTGCGGCGTGCTTGGAATCGAGTCTATACCTGGGATCGGTTTGAGCCCAGGGTAAATTATACTCATGAGGGAGGGAGAGGGAGAGGGGGCACGAGAGGACACGGTACTGGACATACGAGACGCTCCACCCACTTCACAGTTCTGTAACAGATCCAGGAGCTCCGCTTTAGTTGGTCCACCTTCCGTAGTAGGGTCTGTGTGTGAGTATGTGTGTGTAGTAGTAACTTGGTAAGCTCTACAATACAGTCACAGTAGTGAGCTCTATAGCAGGCCACCCTCTATAATTACAGTCACAGCAACGAGCCTCCATAGCATGTGTTAGCAGACCACCTTCTATAATACAACCACAGTAATGAGCCTCCATAGCATGCGTTAGCAGGCCACCCTCTATAATACAACCACAGTAATGAGCCTCCATAGTATTAGCAGGCCACACAGTCACAGTGATGAGTATGTGTTAGCAGGCCACACTGTATACTGCTGCCTTCACTTCCGTTTAAACTTCACTTCCGTTTAAAATGTTCATATAGTGTAGATACACTTTAAACCCTAAGTTAACCATGTCCTGTGCCATTGCTAAAAAATGCACATGCACAAACCAGCCCAGTGTTAAACAGAAGTGAAATCAGCAGTATAGTACAGCCACAGTAATGAGCCTCCATATAGAGTGGTTGGGAATAGTGTACACTACACACTGGAGGGCATGAGCACATAGGCTTGCCGTAAATACTCCATAGTATGTACTATGATAAAACCAATGGTTGTATCAAAAAGGACATAATTAAATCACCTGCATGACATTGGGATATAGATGTGGCTTAGTGTACAGTAGGAGTCCCAGGCACAGTGGCTAGCTGGCAAATTATAGTACAACCACACAGTTGTTAGGTAATGCAGTCATTCCTCTGCCACACTTCATGGGGTCAAAACCAGTTCCTGCTCACCCTAAACACTGAACAAAGTAGGCCAATTAGCTACACCACTAAATGAGTGATTAATTGAAGCCACAGTGGAAACTAGTGCAGTGCTAACTCTGAGGTAGTGTCCACTCAGAGACCACCTGCTAGGAAATAAGGCACCATTTGTCACCCAGCAAACCCATGCAGATAATATGTTTCCTCTATCTGGTAAGAGGGCGGGCGGGTGAGTTGCACCTGCAGTACTAAACACACAGCCGCTCACACGCTCACATGCCTATTCCCACAGCTACATACACGCACAATTACACACACACAAACACATTAGCACATTATCATATTTAAAACAACCTCCTCCAGATTGTGGTAATCATCACAATACACACACCCTCTAAATACAGTGCCAATACCAACTAACGATCTTCCTCCTTACACCCTAACCGTCGCCAGTTCTATTAGCGGGCTGCCATGACGATGCTGGAATGCTGACAGAACAGCAAGTGGTCGACTTAATCACATTGTGGCTTGCAAAAATCTTTACACTGGCACAGAGCTCATGACTGTACATGCATAGAGTCGACTCCCTTGATAACAAACACTTTGGTTAGAAATAGGAGAATTGTCCTTTACTGGTGGAGTTTTTTTTTCCGCTGTTGTAATTCATTGGAACTGACTGCTCTCAGAATAGCGAAGATGTCTCCTATTGAGGAAGTTGACTATACAGTGGAACCTCCTCTAATGGACCCTCTGAGAAGCAGACTACCTCTCTACAGTGGACAGGCAGCTTGCTACAGATTTAGCTAGTTTGATCTAGAACGAACCTCCGAGAGTGGACAACCTCTCTACAATGGACAGAATTTGTGCTCCCAACGTGTCCAGTGTAGAGAGGTTCCACTGTATATGCATAAACATCAATACTTCGATCTCTGTATATAGGCCCCCATTCATGCATGTTGAAATCGTATTATTATGATATAATAGACGATGCGAAGACCACATGCAACACTTAGTCTAAAAGTTTTGTGCGTTATGTAAGAGCGTGCAATCGTTTTGCACACACACACGCCGTATATATTAGTGACCTCGTGTGAACGTGTTTACCACTAAAAATCACCACAAACTTAGCAATGATCCCACATACTTAAAAAATTCGCTCGACGAAACCAAAAGAAAGACCACACCAATAAATAATTCGTACGAGAGGGCCAATAATGAATTCCAGGCGGCCGTGTGCTCACATATCTTCCCAGAACTTACCGGGCTGCTTGCTCACTAGATCAAGGGCAGTGGTCAGGTCCCACACCTGCAAGGACACGAGCAAACAATAACATTAAGAACAGGTGGTGGTGGAGGCTGAAATACAGCTGTAAGAAAGCATGATAAATCGATGGAAACAACTATTATAGAAGAGGAATACGTAATTTTTTTGGTGCTTTAAAATTGAACTCAACAATTAAAGAGAATGAGAAATTAATATTAACTTGTAGTTTTATATTCATGAACATACGTATGGGAGGAGATATGGTTGCCATGGAGACTTGACCACAATAAAAACAAACCGTATATATAGCGCGCACGATTTCTGAAGGCTTTTCACATTCCGACAAAACATGTCGCCATTAAATGCGTGCCACTTAAGGAGTGAAGCCCCCCCCCCCCCCCTCTTGTTGTATAGTCTGCCGAGGGAGTTTTACACTTAACAGGCCTAATTAGTGCGAGCCAGTCGAAGGAATGCAATGGGATGCATACTAGACACTCTCTGGTCGGTTATAGGTAACATTATCCAGTTATATTTAGCCCACGCAGACAGATGAAATAACAGAGTTCGTATGTGTGTGCACACTAACTAACTTCGAGGGGACACATAATTTGTGCTAGGAGTGTCGAATTTCATAACTTATCGAGTAGCTCTACAATAGACCTTTTAAATGGTATGCTTAGATCAGTCATTAAATTTGTTAGCGACCGAAATCTTTCGAGTTTGGGGAAAAACTGAAGGCTATAATTATAATAGCCAATGTCCAAATTCGGCCTATTAATTTTTGTTACTTAGTTAGCTTTGAAAGCACGTAACTCAAGTCAACAAAACATGCGTTGGGTAGCTATTTGATAGCCCTTTCAGATGACATGTTTAAATGAATAAGTACTTTTTTCCTAATTTGAGAGGGAGTAAATGTGTTCAAAATCTCTAGATAACACTAGCTGAGCTCCTGTTTGTATTTCAAGTGACTATAGTCTATTCACGTTGAGAAGTCGCAGGAAGTAATGCTTACATTCAATGTGGTCATAACTCTAGCTAGGATGACGCTATCCAGGTAAGTAAGATATCATTACGTATCTGAGACAATGATCTCTCACATCATCTATTTATAGTTACAAATTGATCATGTGCGCGAATATTTCCCTTTTCCCAGAGCCTGTCACATAATTATATCCTGCCTGTAGAATAATGTTCTATTCCAGCGTAACTTCAGCGTTTTGACGCTATAGCGTCATATTATAAACCAGCCTTTAGACTACTGCACTCTTAGACTACTACATCCAGGCTTTTTCAGAGTCTATATACCGAAGAACAACAAGTCTTTCTTGAACAAGGTAGGCTAAAGCAAAAGGAGTGAAATGTATACTGTGTGCATGGATTGGTGTGCTAGCGTGCACGTTCCTCTGCTTCCTTACCAGTTCTGTGCATGTCATCTTTTCAGTTAATATCCTATCCCTCCCCTATGTTGTTTGCTCAAACATTGACATTTTATACAATAGTCACATAATAGATCTGATCTATACATGTCTAAATCATGATTATACACTCATTCATGTATATATCTATCAATATTCAGTTTACTAATATAATTTATAGCTAATCCATAATTATATAGTTCAGTTAAACTTGCAATTCCCTCATTCTTTAGCAAGCAAGCTTTACAGCCTTGCAAAAATTATCCTTTGTAGCAACACCTAATATTGCGTCTTTAATAGCTCTAAACCTAATCCATCCTTGCTTCTTGGCGATCGTCCTGTCTTGGAATGCGCAATAGAGTTTTGCTAGTGTACATCCATATTTTTTAATTATGCCGATCACAGCTGATGCTCCTTCTACACTAGCAATTTCGTTGTCCTCTTCATCAATGGTTTCCATGTCTTGCATCATAGCTTGTAGCATTTGTTGCTCAAGCTCAGATATTTCTTCATTTGGCCCTCCATGGACAGTGCCTATGAAAAGCAAGGCAGTTAGGAGACCGGACAGAAATATGAGCTTATTCATCTTCGACAGCGTTGTTTCAGTAGATTGATGTAGCTAGAAGAAAATGGAATGATTTTGTGATAAAATGTGCACTCTTTTATACGGCCATTGAAAAACTTGCTCTGGCCCAGGTTCCTAGAGGAAAGAAGTCTGACTCAGTAATTCTCTGTAAACATTGCAGCACGTGTATTTACATCTACTGGGATAGTGTGAAGACCCACTTACGTGTAATATACATATATAGCCAAGGTTTGTTCCTAGAGGAAAGGGGATAGTGACCTTGAACTTGGTAAACATCGAAAGCTGTATCATGGCTTCATCACTGCAAGTGTCCAGCACATGCATGTGTTTACATCTACTGGGATAGTGTGAAGACCCACGTACGTACATGCAGTATATGTATAGCCGATGCTCGTTCCTAGAGGAAAGAGGAAAGTGACCTTGAACTTACATAAACATTGAAAGCAGTATCTTCATCACTATTATATTATATCCACCATAATTATATGTATAATGACTTTGACCTTGAAGTTAGTAAACATTGAAAGCAGTCATGCGATGTCGATATAATTGTTGCTATATCCATACTAGATACTATATAGCTTCATAGCTATTTGCTGTATCCCTGCATTTGCTGTATGCTGGATAGCAACAATTATAGACAGCGCATGACTGCTTTCAATGTTCACTATTATACATACGCTGAATATAGTGATGAAGATACTGCATTCAATGTTTATGTTCAAGGTCATGCTGTCCTCTAGGAACGAGCATCGACTATACATATATCACCCACAACATAATATAACCTATACGTGTGTACCTCAGGGCCACCGTATACATCCAAGTAAGTAGACTCAGAAATCACAAACAGACAGAAAACCAACAGACTATTATAACCCGCTGGCAGCGGCGTGGCCTCGGGTTAATAATGTCACTAATGTGAGCTCACTAATTAATGTGAGCACACATTAAGTCTTCTGGTGACATGATCACCAAGAGTTTCCCTCCTGTATGCCTAGCCTAGGTGTCTGAAGTGGAAAAAAAACGAAGTATCTTAGAGTGTGGTTAACCATTAAAGATCAAATCTCAGTTTAGCTACTCAACATCTCACACCTCACTTGGGCATGTACATGCATGGAGACATTATGAGAACATTCCTAATGATATAATGCAGCATGCAAAATTTTGTTGATGAAGTCATTGGCATTGATCCAAATGTTATTCCTAACCAAGCTATGAAAAATAAAGGGATTTATCATCGCGGCTCTCAAGAACAAAGATATTCAGAAAAAACAATACCGTATAATGGCAAATTTTCATGGGGTTTTATTTTCGTTACGGAGAGCCCCAAAACGGAACTACGAAAATAAGACCACGAAAATACGCTTTCAAGGCCTGACGAAACCAAAAAAAAAATTTCCCCGCTATACAGTAGAGTATTTACTTGTACGAAATTTAAGCATCTCAGTAGCGTTATTATAGCTAAACAGACACAAACAGTATGAAATCCGAGCTGGCCATAGCACCTCACATGTACACCTCAGATTAAAATTATGATATGCAGGCTTTCAGGGAAAGACCGCCTCATACAACTCACACAGGCAAGTTGGAGCGATTCCATTCCACGACCCATTATCTTCACACATCCGATTACCAATGCTACTTAGTGCGTACCCAGAGATACACATGTACGTAGCCACACTGTAAATCGGTCTGTTATCAGTTGAACCAGAGGTGTAGCTGACGTTACCATAAAGTGGCTCAGTCAGGTCAGAGCAAGTGTTTACTGAAAACAATTCAACAGACATAGTTATTAGATGACGTAAACGTGACACAGAAAACAAACAATAACTATGTATGGACGTAAGAATAATGCAGTATACATTACATCATCTCTGCACATGCTCACTGCAAAGATTGGCATTTTTACTATCTGGCCCATGTAAAACCAGTGCCAGCTCAGCAATTTTTTACCACAGAAGTGCTACAGGATGTAATTATGACATCACTGACACAAATTAAATTCCTCA
>VSKX01018645.1_pt1 | contig 12099 bp, 7 predicted proteins | sample 4799481 | NCBI WGS metagenome assembly VSKX01 (sample SAMN12179537, study PRJNA552185) | sponge metagenome | biome: deep-sea hydrothermal plumes; feature: spots directly above weak diffusing fluid; material: sea water; isolation source: sponge from the Swan site of a hydrothermal vent ...
AGACGTATACGTATAGTTTTACTAAGTCATTGGAATTCGTTGAATCTGAACGAAGTGAAACCACGCCCCTTACAATGTTCCCCAGGCCCATTTTTCGATAACCGTTATATCAGAGAAAAATCGGCCTGGGGACAAGGCTAGCTACGTCGACAGGTTGCTGCACTGGTTGACATGCTATAATTTTGCCCGAGACATGCAATAATTATTTCAACAAAGTGGGTGTGGCATGGGTGGACTGACTGATTAGCATGTGACCTACCCACGTGGCATACTGATCGACAAGTGAGAATCATGGCTAGTAAGAATAAGAGAGGGGCAGTGGATAAAGGAGGAGATACTGTTAACAAGAAGAGATCATTAAAGCAACAGATAAGAGACACGCAGAGGCTACTAGCAAAGGTGAGTCTTATAGTGTCTTTAGCAGTGGCTGTGTGTGGTCAACGAGTCTGAAAAAAGAAGTTAACTTGGTCACCCTGTGTTTCTCTGATAGGAGGCGCTCCCTGAGACAGTTCGTCTGACCAAAGAGAGAGTGTTAAAGTCGCTACATGGAGAGCTCAATGACAAAGCTAGTCAGAGACAGAGACAGAAGCTAGCCAAGAAATACCGCATGGTCAAGTTCTTTGGTAAGCCGATGTATCACCCATGCATTCATGCCTGCTTGTAGTTGTACCATGGTCCATGGCTAGCTAGGGTTTGTTTACCTCAATGCCATGGGGAATACATACAACTGCCCTTGGGTACCCTCAGCTAGCCGGTACTAGTACCACAATCCATTTTTAGATGGATTTTTTTTACGGACATTATAGCTAAGGTAGCATGGAATTCTGATTCATTACCCCACTACAGTAACTATAAACGTAATACCTCTACCACTAGTAGGTGAATGTATACTGTGAGAATTGTCGGTTGGTTGTCCAGATAGCATATATCACAGTATAAAAGCAGCAGAAAAAGCACTCTTCTTGTAAGTTGATTACCATTAGCTCTTTTTCAAGAGCAGTCAACCAGCTCCACTGTATGGAATACACTTAGCATTTCACTGCTTAGACTGCTACGTTCACACTAGCAGCCTGTCACAAGCACGGCACGGCACTGGACAGGTTTTTGCCGTGTGAACGCATGCCGTGTCGTGACCCAGTTATGATACGGTTTGGCCCGCTCACTTACAAAACAAAGCAGTCTGGCTTCAGCTCGCATTTTTAGCTGCAGTGTGAACGTGCGCTGATATGGGACCCACCAAATCTTATCTTTGCGTGCTAGAGTACTTATACTAAAGTCTATTCGCGCATCATTATTCATTGATACAGGGATAGCTATCTTTTGACTACAATTTTTTTGAGGCTATAGTTAGAAGCGGCGTTTAATTAAAAACAAACTGATACTTGAAATGCTGTGCTTTTCCTTTGATGTTGGAGTGAATCATGATAAAGAGTGGATATCCACGCTTTGCATGTTGTGGGTGTGTGATGTGTGACTGTGCTCATCAGACAAGAGGAAGGTAGTGCGTAAACTGAGCAGAGCGTGCAGGGAGTTTGTAGGAGAGGAGCTGAACGAGAGCGAGAGGTGTGTTCAAGTACTGCACATTGTCCATATACTGTGTGTCAGTGCAGGGCTGAGCTGAGTGCCACTATCAACCAACTGAGACAGGAACTTAACTACAATATGGTGAGTATGCAGCACACGTACATACCATGTAGCGGGGGGAGGGGGGAGGGGGGAACGTTGTCAGTGTTAGTAATCTACTGGCCTGCAGCTGAATTCAACTGGCTAACACGTACCTTTATAAAGTTAGCCACACCTCAAAACCACACCCTTAAAATGTCATGAATATCACAAACATTAATTTTGTAGCTACACGTCAAATATCTTTACACGCAAGTTTAAGCAATTCACGAATATAAATAACCGATATGGAACAATATTACTTTGAGTTTGAATCTCTTGTGGTTTCTGTGTGACTTGGTGGCTGCAGCATTTCCCTCCTCACGAGAAGTACATCTCTCTCTACCCAAGCTCCACCCCCAGTAGCGAGGCGACAAGAAAACAAGGTAGGCCATCACACTCCTCACACTTCTCACGCTCCTCACACTCCTCACACTCCTCACACTTCTCACACTCCTCACACTTCTCACACTCCTCACACTCCTCACACTCCTCACACTTAGAGGAGCTACTGATGTCCATAGTTGAAAGTGTTGCCGAGGGAGTGTTGCCAGACGCTGCTTCGCTGGAGAGAGAGGTGGTCCTACCCACACAACTTACCGACACAGAGTTCAAGAAGGTACGCAAAACTAGTCATGCTGAAGAACACCACCTGGAGGAGGCACCAAAGAGAAAAAAGAAGCGGAAATCTAGTATCAGTGAAGGTGAGAATTTTTATTCAATTTTTGGTCGTTGGTTTATATTTATAACTTCAGATATTGATTACAAGAAAACAAGTAAAAAGAAGCTTCAAGATGATGGATTTTTCATGTTAGATAGTAGAACTGACTCTTGATATTTTTTAAGGTATGTTACACTTACAAAATATTTGTGCTCAAACATCTGTGTTATAAAAAGAATTATTTAAAAGTGTTTCAGTTTCCTCTGTCACCACTCTGTTATTTCTCTGAGGTTGTTCCACTTCTTTGAGAGTCTTGAGGCTTTTACCTGTGTGACCAGTACAACAGTAAACACTGTGTGACCAGTACAACAGTAAACACTGTGTGACCAGTACAACAGTAAACACTGTGTGACCAGTACAACAGTAAACAGTTCTACACGTACGGTAGTATGCATAAAATATAATTATCGTTACACATTAATTTGTTGGTAATAAAATAAACCTCCGTAACTTCAGTTTGGATGGTTCGATTTCAAAGATTTTTTGTATTTCTGGAAGCTTAGAACGATATCTTTCAGATGGTATAATAAAATTAAGGGTGAAAAATCAATCCATTTTTGACCAAAGAGCATGGGCTATAAGTGGGTGATTTTATCAAAAATGTGCTGTTTAAAAAAAATTGAGCTGAATATGCCATCTGATAGAGTTTTTTATGAGCTTTCAGAAAATCTATGAATTATCGTAATTCGGCTAACGAATCAGAAGTTATGGCCTGTCGAAGTAGGGGAGAAAATCCTCCTACCATAATTTTGAGCTAGGTTTTACTTTTCATAAGATAATGAGGTTCTATTGGCTTACCGAGACATAGCCTTCTAATGAGACGGTCAATGTCCTTGCTGGTGGGTGGCTGTCTCTCATAGTGAGCCTGTATTGGGTAGAGCTGCTTCAGTTTGTATGGACACGTGCCTCCTCTCAGTACTAGTGGTATGACTCGTCTGTAGCGACCTCCATGCACTCTGTAGTGATCTTCTAGTCCTAGTCGTAACTCTTGCTGACAGAAGTGGCTCTCCTCGAAGTAGTCACTGCACACGTAGATGACCCATCGACTCTGCTTGATAGCCGTCAACATGTTTTCAGCTATAGACAAGCCCGCGATAAAGTCTGATAAATGCCACAATACTTTGTAGCCACGATTACGTAGCGGGAAGTAAAGGAGCGATTTAACAAGTTCCTTATCTCCGTCAGCAAAAGACAGGAACACATCATACTCAAAATCTGTGATGGAGGGGAAGGTGAAGCCTTTGAAGTTATAGCTCCACTAGACATGCGAATTGAAATGGTAACTATTGCAGTGCTATTATCTAATTAAATTACCAGTGCTGAGGGACATGAGGGTTAGTGAATTGTGCTTACTTTGATATGGTGGATCAGGTTTTTGGAACAAGAGCCTTGGCTTCATGAGTAGCACTGCTACTATAGTTACCGTAATGAGCACAAGCAGTGTCATTAGCGTAACAGCACTGCTACTGACGGCCACTATAGTAGGGGTGTGGTCAGCTAGCCTTCGACACTTGTCACTCTCAGTCTGACTGCTACTGTCATCTGTACATGCATGCAGTGGGTCAAAAACAATGTTGAGTATAGTCTCCGAGTACATATACGTACTACATGTGCATGCTATACCATACTGTGATACAAGTTTCACTGTATATAAGTACAGTATATCGTATAACGGAAAATAGCACCCCGCGAAAATATCCTGCTATATACGATAATCATTTGGGTATCTTTTTTTGCTGTATTGTAAACAGGCTCCTAGATAGTATACAGTCACAGTAAAAGCACAGTCATGTTTTTGGACCTTGTTAGCAAGCCATGTTTTTACCTCAGCCACTAGCTAGCTAGCTATAATTATATAGACTCTAGAACATTTACTTCAATAACAACCATCTTGATATGTTATACTTTAATTCTTAAGCTATCACATGCACTGTAATGTTTCCGTTGTATTCTCTAGATATGACAGTTTAAACGAAAGCACTGCAGTTCTAGGTCATGTCTACTCTCTAGGCTGAAAGCACTGTATATGCAATATATATACAGTGTAGGCACGTACTGAGTGGAGGTGGATTGGTGTGAGCGTAGTATGATGCGTAGAGCGTGGCCCCCAGTACAGTAGAACAGCCGTTGCCATCTCTGACTGTGAACAGGAGCACCTCCTCTTCACCGAGCGTATGATGTGTGACTGTGTGTAGTGTGTAGTCTATGATGTCCGCAGTTCGTAGCTGTGTAATATTGTCATAATGTTCTAGGATTGTTGGTGGACTAGTGCTAGTGCTGACATAGATAGAAGAAGCATCTTTAGGGACCACAAGTGTTATAAAGTACGATTGACTCGTGTTGCCAGCTCCTGATGGAGTGGTTAGAATTACAGCCTGTTTATATGCATACCATTCTATCGGTTGAAGAAAGGTTGAGAAAATAGTGTTGTTTCCTTTTGCAGTCTCTTCGTATGCTTCGTATAGTATGAGTAGTTTCTGTGAGCCTTTAACGATCATGTGTGAGGACAAAGTACTGTTTTGCAGTGTGATAACCTTTAAGCTGTCTGCTTCCATTTGAAAGGATTGTGTTTTCTGAGGTGTGGTGATGTGTACTGTACTGGCATTAGATGCTATAATACTGAATGAGACTTTGATATCTTTGTATTTCTCGATAACTGTAAGGTCTGCAATAAATGCAGTGCCCCATTGACTAGTGGCAGGCATTTGCTGGGCATATCTGACGTCATAACTGAAATGAGAGTTGTTAATTTCAGCAAGTCCGGTGAACACCGAGAGAGGCTGAGTGGATGTTATTTTGAGTGGGGACCTATTCTTGCTCTGCAACCAAACGGTGTCTTTGTACCTCAGTTGAGTCCATTGCTCACCCCATTCCACCAACACTTTGTTCTTATACACAAGCGTGTCTTCATGTAGCGTGATGTTTATCTTCCCTGTCCCTGGACTAGCTTTCATTATTCCCACCGTGGGAACGGTAAATTGCCCACTCCTGTCGCTGTGGAGTGTGTAATAAGTGTAGTGGGCGGTGTGTGTTTGTGGCATTAGTGAGAACACGTTCACAAAATCTTCTCCTCTAGTGAGTGCTGATGCTAGTGTGGTTGGGTTGTTAGGCTTCATGTTTATAGTCACTCCTGTCAGCCAGTTCTTTCTAGTACATACGGAGGAGCTCTTTACCCCTCCTCCTCCTCCACAGTGGAACCGCAAACACTGGTCGGATTTTGTAGCTAGCTCATCAGGTAGGAGCAGTTGGATTTCTCTCACTGCGCCCAGTAAATAGCCAGGGCTCTTTTTTTGAATTGCTTGTTGGTTGCTGTTTAGTTGGACCTCAGCGTACGTGTTGTAGTCAGACAGTGTGTTGATGATATGTACACTCAGTGTCGTGTTGGTATGGTGATTGCAGTGGCCATGGTGATATAATAGAGGCAACCCGTACTCACTGTTCTCAACAGCATCTGTACAAGAAACACAATAATTATATTGGTATATGTACGTAGCTACTGTTGGGCTACTTGAGCTGTTGTTACCTTCAAATTTTCCATACACTGATAGTACAATGAATGCAAGAATTTATGTATAATAATGTACGTAGCTACTGTTAATTTACTTGAGCTGTTATTACCTTCGAATATTCCATACACTGATTGTACAACAAGCCATTGCAGCAGTAGCAGGTAACAGAGCATTTTATCTGGCCCTGAGTCTAGTCTAGTTAGCAGCTATATGCTCTCTTGACAAAGGTTCTATTCTGCTGACGTTTGTATGTGTGTGTGTGTGGCAGTAGACCAAACACCACTCCCTCCTTTCTTCTTTTCATTGTTTACTGAGACTATAGTAAAGTAACGCTATGTCATCTAATTGAAGTAAGGAATAGTCTCGGTGCTATTTCCATACACGTATTATTAAGAAAAACATAAACAAACCTTATTTGAAATTCAAATGCAAACATAACTGGAACATAAAAAGCAAACATGACTGGCTATAATTATTAGTACTATTGTGTTTACAAGAAAACGAGACTCTCCACTGATGAGTGTATAGGATCCCCTGTATGGTGCATCGTGGTAACACAATGAGACACATTTTTAATAGCGAGACTAACCAATGCTGTTGACTAGTCTCTGTAACATATCCTCTGCTGTCCTGCGGTCGCTGAGGTCATCCCGACAGCCCACTCGTATCTGATTGTATTCCTTGAACTGTTGAGACTTGTACTCTCCCTCGATCACAACCGGGATGAGTCGTCTTATTCTCTCACTCTTCTGAACATCCTTGAAGAAAGACACCTCTCGATCAAAGCCCCCTCTCCTGGTGAAGTTACGCGTACACACCACGATGATTTTCCTGCTCATTTGTATGGCTGTGGCCAGGTCTGCCACTACATCACTCCCCGGCTGAAACAGGTCATGAGACCCCTCCCCTCTCCACAAGACCCGATAGTTCCTCCGACGCACCGGCTCGTAGACAAATCTCTGCACAAAATCCTCGTCTTCTTCGGGATACAGTATAAACACATCATACTCGTAATCTGAGAGCACACCATATTAAAAGTGAAACCTAATGAAGTGGCTCACCTGTGCCTGGCTCTCTTGAGATCAGTACGTACTCGTCGCTTCTCACGCGGAATGTCTTTCTTGTTCTCCACCTCCTGCAGATGCAGATGACACTCAGAACTGACACTATGATTGCTAGGAGGAGGGCTAGAGCACCCAGTATTGCCCGATACTCCACAGGAGAGGGGACAAGAGAATGGTGATCACGAGAATCTCGGGGGGAACCATCTGCAGCAGGAAATATGTGAGTGTGTCTTGTGTTAACTATGTGCTGTATATACCTGCAATGTAACCATTGCTGTATGCATAATGCTTCTGGAGACAGTAGGCAAATACAGTCACTCCGATGTCCACAGTTGGGTCGCTATGCCAGACTAAAAACGTGTCTGCATCTGTGTTTGGATTTGGTGAGAAAGAGAAGAGCTCATAGTCGCCACTTTTGAAGGACCTCAGCCCTTCCTGTGCACTGAGTGGTGTGTTGTTGTTGAAGGTGTGGGCATTAAAGATGAGAATGTCACGAGGGTTGTTAGTATCTGTAGGAGCCACCACACTGACGTGGTACCTACAATCTGGCTGACTGGAGCCGTTGGCCCTTGACAAGGCCACCGTCTGAATGTTAGCAAACCAACTAACGGGCTGTACTACTATAGAGAGGTGTACTGCCTCGGGGCCTTCATTGTAGAGTGTGTATACTGCCATTACAGGACCAGTTGCATAGACAACAATGTGAGTTAGTTTCTTTACTTGAATGGCTGTTTTTTTGATGCGTAGACTGTCGTTACCTGCCCAGTACTGTTCAGTGTCCACAGCTTCTTCTCTGTCATAGTAAGTCACATTGATGGCCGTATTAGGTTGAGAGGATAGGAAGGATATATCGTAGTGCAAAGTTGTCCTGATTTCCTTAGGAAATATACTAGCTTGTTGAATGTCCAATACAAAGTGCTGTCCCCATTTGTTGGGTGGAGGCATTTCGTGAACCAGTTGTGATTTTAAACTGAATTTTCTACTGCTGTTGCATTGAGCTTGATTTGTGAACACCTTGATCGGCAGAGTAGACTCTATAACCACGTCCTGCAAACTTACTGCAGTGTCTGTGCAGTTGTTGACAGGCTTTGGCTCTATCCATATAATGCTACTATTGCACTGATTGATCAGATCGAACGTATCATCATTTAGTTCGTGCCCCCCGAGGCCATTTCTAAGTGCCGGGTCGCTTCTAATTGCAACAGCTCCTTTGGCGTTGTATACAGTGACATTCGTTAGTGAGTAGATGACCTCAATGACAATTCCATCCATTTTACCATGGCGAAATGCTCCGAACAGCACTCTATACGTGTACAGCCTGTTTTCCTCGGCAGTAGGTTGAGGAGGCACGGGATAGATAGCCAGGGAGTGATTGAAATGAGTACCAAAAAGGTGTGCTATCATGGACAAGCTGGGATTGTCTTCAAAGTGAGCTACTAGCGTCAAGACTTTGTTTTGGCATTGATAACACAATGTGCTATTGTTACAGGAGTCTTCTTGTGTCATGAAATTGTGCTCGTATAAATAGCTCCCACTAAAAGTGAACGTGTAGAAGAATTGTGGGTGTGTGCTACACAGGCCGTTGTCTGGTATGTGTACTGTATATAACTCCGTGAGCGTAGGTGCATATGCAATCTGAGATGTGTAGAAGAATCGGTATTGGTGTGTGTCCCCAGGGGGATAGCGCTGACTGCAACTATCACCCCACGGGAAAAGGAACGGGATGGCCAATACCGTCGTATTGTCAGACAGTTTTGCTAGTGAGCCTATATAATGATAAGGGGGGAGTCATTATAAGTATTATCATTACACACTATAATAAGAGAGTGTATATGCAAACATACCCATGCACTGAACTAGTGCCAGTAGTAGAAGCTTGCTCCATGCCATGTGTGTGTACTTTTAATACTAGTAGTTAGTTGATGTGTAGCACTGCTACTTTGTTAGCTAGCTGTGGCAGACTGTTGTAATCGTTTTCTTGCATGGGCCCTCCCACCCATACATGCGTGCATGCATGCATACATACAGTCTTCCTGTTGGGTCTGAGTGGGCCTGTGTACTGACTAAAACTGACCACACTTGCACCAACCTTTTAAAGTAGAGTTGATAAACAAACGTAATTGAATTATAGAGTCTATCTATAGAGTCCATTGCACATTGTCCCAATCAAGCATAGTAAGTAGTTCTTTGTTCATTTCTCTGTACACACTAGCCAGCTTCTTCCTATCAAGAGTGGACAGTATCTGGTGTTTCGAGGTATTATAGCGTCCCTTATTGTACACGCTGGATGTGATCCACTGGTAAGTCTCTTCATCCAGTCGTCTCAAGTCCAGGAACTGGAGCACCTGGTCCAAAATCACGCTCGGTTTACTGTAGAATTCCTCACTGTTGATGATGAGAATGTTCTCCCTTGGGAAGTTGCACAGCCAGTTCATTAGATGCACATAGTACAGTCCCTCATAGATCATGTTTGTAGCAGGCTCAAAACAGCATCTTAGTAGCGGCCATTGCTTAGGTAGGTTTGTAATGTCCACTTGTTTGTTTAAAATGGCGTCAAAAAATCGATCTAGCTGCACTTTTAGTACAGTTGCTATGGCCGTGTTGTTGGACATACGAGTCGAGCCCAGTCTTGCTCGCATTAGAAAGTTAGACACAAATCTGTCCACAGGGTTTCGCAATAGCATAACAACCTTCGCTTGTTTTCCACAAGAATTAAATATCCTTTGAGGGGCTTCGCAAGACACCAAATTACCGACACTCGACTCACCAGTCATGACACCATCGGAAGGAAAGCTTTTGAGAAAATCTTCCCACGGAGTGTCACTGTATTTTGACGAGAAATAAAATGTCTCGCCAACTTTCGGTCCTCTATCCAGTCTCGTACCCTCGAAGTCAGGGTGTTTGGACACGTAGTGATAGAGCGATGAGGTCCCGGCCTTGCGAGCACCGACTATAAAGAGAGTGGGGCAGTCAAGATGGAGAGGGGCAAACGTCGGGGAAACATTACGCATAGCTGAATCTGTCGGGCAGGCAGATACATTGATCGTTAGGTCTGATCCCAGTCTAGTTAGAGTAGCTGTTCTGTATTGAGGGTCCAGTGACGGGTATGCACTTGATATGCTCGAGTAGTTGAGTTTCTTGTTCCACTGCGGGGGAGGTGCTGCTGGTGTGGGGGTGTTACAGTTGCAGCAAGTAGAGACAACAGCGCTAGTAGCGTTAGTGGTGGACGAGGACACAGTAGATTGCCTCCATGGAGAAATGGTGCAGAGAAAGGCATTGACTGTTAGCACCGAGAGAAGACAGTACCACACACCTTGCTTTGCTGATATTTCCATGCTGCGCTTGCAGCAGCTATGCCCCGCCCCTCTTTCTGCAGTCGAGTCGAGCTAGTCAGGTCATGTGATAGAGCTGAGAACAGTGAAAGCTGAGTAAACTGTGTCTCTGAACTAACTAGCTGTGTGCACTGCATGCGGTCATTGCCCTGTGTACAATAAAAGAACCAAGAGTGAAGACGCCGTTATGAGCCTGTCTTCGTTGAGCTCAGAGGAGGATCCAGAAATTATCGTGGAGCGGTCTAGTCCTAGTGCCCATGGGAGAGTGAATCCGACCCACCATTCTCGATCTTACCAGTCAGGTAGGTAAAGCTAAGTTGATACTACTATAGCTAGCTGCATACATGCACTGTACATTATGCAACTTATGCATGTAGGCAATTGTTAGACTGCCATGACTTATATGCTCAAGTCATGTTATCTGTGGTGTTAATTTACTCTGAGGTGTTCAGCTACATGTAGCTGCCTTGTATCAGCTTGTAGTGCTTGTGGCAACGCTGTCAGTCAGTATTCAGTAGCACATGTTACTAATACGCTTCACACACAATGGAGACACTGTAGAACATTGTGTGTGTCCATTGACGTTATTTGTAATGCCACAATAGTGTCAATTTCACATTCTCGCCTCAGACGATAGTGATGTTGACCTGCTAGATGTGGGGAAGAGCAATGTCACTAGGAGAGTTAGCCCCTCAGGCCCGCGGCAACCCATCGTCCACTTTGAGGGGTCAACGAGAGAGCCACACAGTCCAAACTATGACCTCCGTGACGACTCCACCACAGATCGGTCTCACCCCAAGAGGTATGCTGCACAGTGACCATTCTTTACATTCAGATTTCTCAGATTAGAGCCCATAAACTGAGTTTTTGGAGTGTACAGTTAACCAAAACATGCATTCAGTAGCTTTTTTGTAGTTCTTTCAGATGGTGTTTTAATTTCACTGTATTGTTAATTTCACTGTATTGTAATGATTTATGCTTCCACTGGACAACAAGTGACTTTAGCTGACAATCCCCTGCAGGTATTATGACGACTTTCACACCATAGACTGGGTGCGAGATCGTAACAGAGACCGTATACGACATAAGCGACTGGTCAAGGACAAGCGACTCTCTTGGAGGGGTTGGGCCAAGAGGTTCTGGGACGCTGCCTCTGGCTGGATCCTTGTGTTCCTTGTTGGGGTTAGCTCTGGGATTGCGGCCGGTGAGTCTCGTACAAGAACTCTCAATATCTTTCTTGAAATGCAATAAATATCATTAAAGTGATAGTATGATTGATTGGCTCGGCTCTCTCTTACTCTCTAGGCATAGTGGATGTGGCCGCTCAGTGGATGTCAGACTTGAAAGAAGGTTTCTGTCCCCACGCTAGTTACTACAACAAGGAGGCCTGCTGCTGGAACACTAATGAGGTACTGTACTTATATACTCACGTGTGTGTTTAGTAGCTTCCCCTCCCCCCCCAGTCCAACTTGAATTCCGAGGAGTCACATTGTCAGTTATGGAGCGAGTGGTCAGATATTGCTAATGTGAGCTCGGGAGGCTATGCTGTCAATTATATTGTCTACGTTGTGTTTGCTGTGCTGTTTGCTGGTCTGGCTGGACTTTATGTCACCACTTTGGCTCCCTATGCCTCTGGCTCGGGAATACCAGAGGTAGGGATTTAATCACTCCTGCTGTCTGTTACTAAATTATATAAATTGATTTTGAGTTGAGCCCTCACTTTCTTGTTATAACTTGGCCATACTTTTATTTCTTATTTCTTGAACAAATAGTCTTGTATATAATTATTAACTATTACATGTACCTCAAAA
>VSKX01083945.1_pt1 | contig 12096 bp, 11 predicted proteins | sample 4799481 | NCBI WGS metagenome assembly VSKX01 (sample SAMN12179537, study PRJNA552185) | sponge metagenome | biome: deep-sea hydrothermal plumes; feature: spots directly above weak diffusing fluid; material: sea water; isolation source: sponge from the Swan site of a hydrothermal vent ...
CACACACACACAACAATGAGCATGTATACACCCCCTTCCCAGAGATCAACCTAGACAATTTGAACAGCCTCAGTCTTTTAAAACCTACAAAGACTGTGGCTACCATGGTATCAATGTCACACACTTGCATATTGACTAATGTATCACTTTTTTCAGCCAGCATATTCGTATGTTGGCTGAATAGTGATATACAGGTACGTACATAGCCTTTTTTAAAGAAAGGTTTGTTATTATTCCAGAATGCTAAAATTATGTTGCATACATAATAATAATAGGGAGAGGAAGTTTCAGGATGTAGCTGAGGCTCAAATGGAAGCTAACATGAGACTGGGCAGAACACTGAGAGTTCAGTAAGTGCATGGTGTATGTATTATAACTGCCACCCTATAGTGCATGCATATACAATAAACAACATTGATACTGAAAATACATTAGCTATATACCGTATAGTGGGAAATTTTTCGTTGCGGTATCGGGCCTTGAAATCATACTTTCATTGTATATGCGCTGAGCATGTCATCATCATAGTGGCCTCACGGCTACTATATTGTAATGTACAGATTTCCGTGGGTTGATTTTCTGTTTTGAGGCTCTCCGTAACAACGAAAATAAACCCCATGAAAATTTCCCGCTATATAGCTAGTAATCAATATTTTATTTTGGGGAATCCACACCATGTTATAGCCAATTCAATTAGCTTCTGGGTCTATCATTCTCTCGTTATGGCAATTGGCATTATATATAGTATAGTTAGAATGGTAATGCTATAACATGCGTACAATAGATACGTAGGTAGAACTAACTAACTCAGACTGTTTTTTCTTCCCACACAGTGATCCCAAACTCAACCCAGATCCTCGTTACGCCACTGGACCGTTCACGGTTGCTAACACTCAATCCTCGTACAACTCCCCCCCCTTCCCCGGTTCCTCCACCGTGTTCTTCCCGGCCCCACCACCGACGTCACAGGACAGTGATGATGAGGTGTACTCCTCCATTGACAACAGGCCCCTTCCTGCCTTTCCTCCCGTAGAGGTCGACTACGAGGATGCTTATATATTGAGAGTTGACTCTGTACCACAGCGTGATGTGCTGCCAGGGATAGCTATTGGTGAATATCAGTATAATTATCAGTATCGGTTAATCGTATGTACATATTATGCTAAAGTCTATTCGCGTTCACCTGGTCCCGGAAGTATGGCTAATACTGATTTATTATACTCATTGTACAGGGATAGCTATGATATTTTGACTGGCTAATCATACAAATAAAATTGAAGCTATAGTTAGAAACAGAACGATACTTGAAATATTAAGATACAGTGCAAAAACTGAGGACCAGGTGAACGCGAGTAGACTTTTAGCTATAGTATTTCTTTGCTTTAAATGCACACAAGGCCTTTGGTCCGTCAAAATTAAGCCATCTCAGAACGTGGATCATAGCACATCGTTAGAAAGGCCTTACAAAGAGCTATTGAATGAACAATTTAGTTTTGATATTGGTTTTTCCTACCTCAAGTTATGAGCAGTCAAAAATTAAAGATATGATGTTTGATGAAGAGGTGTGCTCCTCCATTGACAACAGGCCCTTCCTGCTATAATTATACGCAAGTATTTTTTTACAGCCAAACGCAGAGAAGAGGAAGCAAAGAGACTCTTATTGTATCCAGCACCGAATTCCAAACCAAGGAATCCCATTCCATCCACTGCATCCGATTCTGAGACGGAACTAGAACCTGACCATCCCACCACTCATACTCTACACACTGGCAGTGTGTCTGATGTTGATCACAGCCCTACTACCTCCCAGCATAAGCTAGTGGTCACCACTGGGGAGCTTGATGTTGATCACAGTCCTACTACCTCCCAGCATACGCTGGTGGTCACCACTGGGGAGCCTGAAGATGATCACAGCCCCCCCACTGGGGAGCCTGAAGATGATCACAGCCCCCCCACTGGGGAGCCTGAAGATAAAGCTGAGACTAAGACTGAGGGGACCCAGGGGGGACCAGAGTCGCCTACTCATGGTAGCCAGGAAGGTGATACGGTGAACGTGGATAACTCAGACATTTATCTGTCCTTAGTTCAATAGATGCATGTACCTGCATCTGTATATGTATGTATAAGAGTCTTTCAGGAAACAAAAACAGTTGTTTGTGGTTACATAATGCACCTTGATATGCATACACATTGTATTGTGATGTCATTATCTTCCCTTTGTGTTGTTTTGAAAACAAGAAAGTATACAGAAATGATCAAGTAGCTATTCTACCATGTGTGACATGTTAGAGCCCTGCATGACTTGTTTGATGAAGAGCTAATAATTTAGCTAGTTCTGTCGCAGTTAGTTGTTTTGGGGAGAGTTTAATCGGTGATGGACCTGGTCCGTTGAGACCAACAGCCCACAAGCCATTTGTCAACTTAAACCGCAATTGGATTAATCCATATAGCCCTGTAGTATTCACATTCATTGTTAGCACACACACACACACACACACACACACTGCGGCTTTGCATCTTACTACTATTGTACACACCTATTGTAGTCACTAGTGGGTAGCTACTAGGTTTTCTCAAACCTGATTTCAAAGAGAAAAAACACCTTGTTGTTGGACAAGCTATAGCTATGAAGAATGATTAGCTAATGTCACATTCTGGAGAGTTGGGGGTTTGTAGAGGAGTGTTATTGTGGCTGCAAACTTCAGCTAAAGAAAGCAATGTGTGATAACTAACATAGCATACGTTTGCTGTACGTGTTATGAATATCTACACAGATGTAAACAAGGTTGTGGGGAGAACCAACTATGTGTATACACACACATACACTAACTGTTTACGTTAGCAAAGGGAAATTCGAATAGTAAAGCGCCCATGATAATATACGTATTTTAGCAATGACCTCATACAACATACAACATATCCCCTCCTCTGCTTTAGTAGTCAGATGCTGTCTAGAACACTGGTGAGTCATCACTTAGACTGTAAACCACGCCTCTTTCCCCCCCCCCAAAGAAAGATGTGTGGTTTCCAGTCTAGTCATCACTTGCACTCTACATACATATGGCCATGGGTGCATATCTTTAACGACTTTGTGTAGCTTTTAATTCACAGTTACAGTGGGGTTTCACTTTCGATTTCAAATTACTGTTTTTAATCAAGATCAAAAAAATGATATCAACTGATCTTGGCCTTTCTCAGACACCCCACACAATCATAATAAAACGCCACACCAAGTGATATTCCTGGAAACAATTTAATGATATTCATAGACCAGCAGAGTTTCTTGGAAATCGTGTCACCACGTGTTTTTCTGACTTGTGGTAGAATTGTGTACAAACGTATGCCTGCACACAATGATTGGTATGCAGACTTCTTTTTAAAAACACTGCATCTCTATTATAAAGCTCATTTTATCGCCGCTGCTGGAGAGCTGCTGAAAGTGTCTGCTGCATATTGCAATAAGTCCAGTTATGAGTTGTGCAGAAGACACCACCAGTGACAGAGTGTCTCCCATCTTGCAAGCTGCTGCTCAAGAGCTAGAGAGTACAACTACTACTGCTGCTGCTGCAAGCTCTTCTCGTGCAGTGGTTCCCCTGAGTTGCTGCAGTAGTTACACTGAGACAGCCAGTGCAACTGGATACAGTGCAAGCAGCTCACTGACAACCTCCAGTGCAAGAGACTGCAGTGACAGGCCAGGCCCCAGTGCCACCAGTATGAGAGGCAGCTTTGTTAGTAGTAGTGGTGAGGGTGGTGATGGTAGTAGCAAGTCTACTGACTCTGTGGAAGAGGAGGAAGTATCAGGTATGTCTCTGTGGCCTCTTGTATTCTCCCGGCTACACAAATGTAGTGAGTAAATTTGTGGCGGGCAGTGAATTTTTATAATATCCTACTATTAAAAGTGGTTGTTTCCTTCTGGCTGGTGTAGAGCTTTGGCCACAGACCAATTACGGTACGTTTAGAGAGCCTTTGGGAACAAGCTAGGAACCATAACTACGCTGTGGTTATTATATCATCGCTATAGGTACTGGCTCGATCCCTTCATTGCATTGAGTTAGGAGCGAAGGAAGAGCGCAAATATCAATTAGCGATAATGGCCGATAATGGCCGAAAGTGATAGCTAAAAATGTCAAATTCTACCCTATTAAATGTATGTATGTAGATATGGTAGTCCATGCATGCATAATACACTACACAGTTTAGCAATATCACATAATCATAGTTTACGGTAACTTGAACTATTGCTTACACAGATTCTGACATTGATGTTGACAGTGAGACACTCTTGGATGTTGGTCAGTCGTCACATGACAATCATGTTATCTCTCATCGGAGTGGTGGTGGCAGTAGAGGGCCGACGAGGAGGAGAGGGCGGAGAGGGAAGAGGGGGAACATAAGTGCCGAAGAAATCCTCAGGAAACAAGAGACGGCATGTCAAATACACAATGAGAATGAAAGAATTAGGTACGAATAATTAATGTAATGTAATGTAATGCAAGATGTATTACGAGTTTGATGATTTATGATGCTCCTTTAAGAGACTGTTAGCAAGCTACAGGCGTACTTAGGGATGTATAAAGTGGCTTTAACTTTGCGGCTATGTTAGCACGCTACAGGCAAGCTTACTTATTGATGTCTTTAATGTGCGGCTAATAATATAATCCCTTACTTTTTGGCACTTTGTTGAGTTAAATATAAGATTTCTGATTTGATAGTATTGACTTGCAAGTTGTTGCATGTGGTTTAGTAGCATGCAGGGTGTTTCCGTGGAGCTCTAGCAACTCTAAGCAAGGTCGCTGAAAAGTAATTTTAGTCATAATTGCAAGTATAGGCCGCAGCTAATCAACACATTGTATCATGCTTACAGACTTTGTGATGGCGGTGCCCATACCAAAACACATCTAAGCAAATTCCCCCTCCACTGCCTTCTATTCAATTCAGACAATATATTGTTATCTATAGTAGCCTTCGGTGGTCAATCATGCAGTCCTCCTGATATTACCTGTAGCAATAATAATACACCTGAGATATAGAAATTTTGAGAGGTACATCTGAAAAGGGTGTTAGTGTTGGTCAGCCTATAGTGTTATAGTGGACACTAGAGGTGATTAATTTTTCCTGAAAGGTGGCTAACTATACATTACCCATTATCGACCAACAATGTATATAGCTAATGTACCTCATTATTGCCCCAGGAGGAAGGACCTCCGCAGTGCAGTGATTGGACTACGGAGACAGTTGGTGAGGCCCACAAAGAGACCGGCAGTCAAACTGGTTCTGGAAGCAGCCATACATGAGCTACAGGTGTGTGGGCGTTAGTATAGTCACCTCAATGCAAGGTAGAGAGGCCTTTGGTACGCCCGATCTTGATGGATATGATCATCATTCATTTACCATCATTGGAAACTGAGAGCCTGTTAAATGCATGTTTTAGTTTTTCGAAATTGGATGCCCTCAATAAGTTGGGAAAAATTTAGTTTCTTCAATGATCTCACAGAAATATATAACATAACACATCATTAATTTGAAAGGCCTTTCACTGAATCCATACTCTTGTTTTTGAAACTGTTTTGAAACTGTTTCTCTAACACATGCAAGAAACAAAACATGTTGTTGCTTTGAATGATGAGCATTGTGTGCAGAATGCCTCTCAGTAATAGTTCATTGTGCTGCAAGTCAGACACTTCTCACTGTGTGAATGTGAGTGTGAGGAGGCAGTGGTGAGGAAGGATATTGATGCTCTAAAAGTGATGGTGGCCTTTGATTAGTGTATGCTCAATTGTCTCAGCTCTAAGCCAGTGTTGTGCATTTCAGCTCTGGGAGAGTGCTTGTATGTGTGTGCACCTATGTGTGTGCCTGGCTGCCTGTCTGGGCCTGGTCTGGGCCTGGTCTGCGCCTGGCTGCCTGTCTGGGCCTATTTGGGCCTGTCTGTGCCTATTTGGGCCTGGTCTGGGCCTGGTCTGGGCCGCCAGCCAGTCTGTGTGCTCTAGTTGGTGTGTGGGTGAGCATTCTTTGGTATCCCTAATACTATATTTTTCTGGGAATCTGGCTACTCCTGATTTCTTGGAAAGTCTGGTTAAGTGTGTTATTTAGACCATTATTTGCTCCTCTGTGGGCAGTTATAGAAACACAGGTCAAACACTCCCTCCAGCCTTCTCAGAATCATTGTAGCATGTGCTCTTTGGTCCAGTGTGGTCTGTGTTTGGTGGCTAATTGCATTCCATCAACTACCCAAGCAAGGTTGGGCGCCTGCTGTCCCATTGCATTTTTCCCTTGGTTTGGCTAAGCACATGCAGTAAGCAGCCTTTTCAATAACATATAGTACATTTTATGCAGCTACTGTAGTTATCCCCAATAATCAAGCGCCTGGTATTTCCACAGCTAATGAGCTCTTCGGTTTATGTTGCATGCAATAATTATTGTGTAGGGTATTAAATTGAGTAGCTACATTGTTGGAAGGGTTTCCATCCTTGTTCAGTTACTAACCTGAATCCTTCCTCCTTCTTGTTCTGAACAAGGAACATCGGCTCTATAATCATGGCCTGCAAATATCTCTAGAGACAGCAAGCGATTAATTTTGATTTCCGAGAAACTTTTCGGCAGGTTACAAATTAATTCCTAATTCATAAATCACAACATTCATTCTCTATATTATAGTTCTTCATCGGAGTGTGCATGTGTATTTTAGTAAAAAGTGTCGGTTTATTTATAACCATGCAACATTGTTATCATGTACACAAGCTTCAAGGTATTATCAGCATGTGCTAAAATGGCCTTGTTTGTGTGTTAGTACATGTCACTGCTTGTCTCCACATTTTGCTGCCATGCACTGGGGGTATTTTTATACAGTGAGCCTTTATGGTTGATGGTACACAACATTACTGTGTGCCTTGCATTAATTAGTAGAGTAGCTCTAATTTCACCAATTAGGGTGTCTGAAGTAGTGGTACCTGGTAGGGCCAGCGCTAGAGAGAGAGAATTACTTTCAGTCAGGAAGTTGCTAATGAGGTTGTGTGTGTGCAGAGTGTTGTGGTCTCTCTCTATCTCCACACACTGTGCACTTGTGTACACAACCAGCCCCCTTATTCACACGCTGGCTGTTTGTTGTGTGCCGGAAATCTACTAGCACCCAGTGATCAGAAAAGTCCCTTTAGAAGCTATAATTGCATGTACTCTCTATATTGTATGTGATGTGTACGGGCTGCCGCTTTTTAATGTATACAGCTGCTGCTCAGTGTACTTGTACCCAAGGCTCTTTGTTTGCACGTGCTCAGCAACTTTTAACCTCTTGATCTTCATTTGCACTGATTATTTTTGTGTGCAGAGAGCATGCTTACTTAAATGCACTGATAATTTGTGTGCAGAGAGCATGCTTACTTAATGGGGCCTCTTAAGTTAACTTTGTTAGTGTGGTAGCTAAATACATTATTCTTAATCAGCGGCTGTGTACATTGTACGCTACTGGTTGCTTAGCAATGACCACAATGCTATATCCTGCTGCGTACCAGGCTCCATTGTGTGTGTACATTGCATGCATGCATGATAACAATTACATAAAGAACACTGAAAGAACAACAGAATCCATTATCTGTCTATATCAATTATCCTCGGTTATAGACTGTTTGTTTGCTATTTCCTGTTCTGATTAGTGTAGTTTTTCAGCATTGTATGTAACTACGATCAAAACTAATTTGAGTAAGTAAGTAAGTAGACAGAAAGTTTTATTGGCAGGCGTTGTGATTAGTGGTCATTATAGCCGTAGGGTCCAAAATGCAGCTATTTTTGAGTGCATGGTAGGTAGGTAGTCACCTGATTTTGAGGTAATGGTTAGAAGAGAAGCTGTTTAAATATACAAGACTAGTATTTGTTCAAGAAGTATAAGTATAGGTTAAAGTATGGTCAAGTTATAACAAAAAATGTTGGCTCAACTCAAACCAATTTGACCATTAATATAACAGCTATATAATACACTAGAGTAACCATGGATATAAGTTCAGTCCCCGTAACTTAGTGATCAACCCCACGCTTGTAAACGGAACTAAACCATTGTTCAAACTATCTGTGCAGTGTGTGCATGTGTGTGGGTGTGTGTGTGGGTGGGTGGGGGGGGGGGTATATAACTATTTTATGCATGTGACATTATTATAGTGAATGCACTAAAATGTAAGTTGATCTTGACTGTTATGGTTCTGTAAGCAAACAAACATGCAATAAGAAAACAAAATTATGATATTTCAATACATCACATAGCTACACACACACACACATGGTGGACTGCATGATATAATTATTGAGGCAGTGTTTTATCAAACATGCTTCAGACACTACAACAGGTCAACAGTCGTATACATGCAGTAGCTATAGCTAGCTATGAGAAAAGTCCATACTGCAGTCAAAACAAACCGTTATAATAAAATTTTGTCATGCTGTTAGAACTGAATCATGTGACCATAAACATTGTGTCATATATAGAGGTTACCTCCTGCATGCATGCATGCCCTACCTACATGCATGCCCTACCTACATGCATGCCCTACCTACGTACATGCATGCCATACCTACGTATATGCATGCCCTACCTACATGCATGCCCTACCTCGTACATGCATGCCCTACCTAGGCTACATGCATGCCCTACCTACATGCCCTACCTACATGCATGCCCTACCTACATGCATGTTTCATGTGCATGTGTATTGGAATCTGTATAATACTGCAGTGACTGCATATAATAATTACGGTTTGTTTTGACTCCAGTATGGACTTTTCTCATAGCTATACTGCATGTATATATACTGCATGTATATGACTGTTGACCTGTTGTAGTGTCTGAAGCATGTTTGATAAAACACTGCCTCAATAATTATAGAGTCAATAATTTTATAGGTGTTATAGCTTTCAATAAAGTTTAACTGTTTCTCTTGCATGCATACCTCTCTCTCCGCTAATAGAAGTGAGACAGGTGGCTTGTCTCACATAATTAATATAATAATAGCTATACTGTTAATTATGTATATGCTCAAATCTTTTATCGCATTCTCTCAGGATCTAAAAGAGAAAGAAATGGCAGAACTAAAGCTCCTGGAGTCTCTCAAGGACAGAGAGAAAAGACTAACTTTTGAACTAGAAAACAAAATGTGAGCTTAAATATTGTTATCCCTGTATGCACGTAATTGTATGCTTATAGCTATTATAGCTAGCTATAGCTCACTATACTCACAGAGTGCTACACTTCCCATACTATATCTATAGCTAGCTGTGAGTAATTTAATTAGTATAATATAGGAACAATTAAGGGCATTAAAAACTCCCTATTAGGGTTAATTAATGTTATGTCATAGAACTTTGACCACTATCGTACAACATGTGTAGCTACTACATTGTCTTTCCTTCTGTTATATCACAGGAAAGAATACAAAAGAGATCAGTTGTCTGGCCCCAGCTCTTCCAGTGTGCTCCATGCTACACCTCCACCCTACATACCTCATCCTGCTGCTACTGCTGGTGCTGGTGTGCCTCAGCCACTGTTTGCCAGTCCACTACACACTATCCCTGCACTGTGCCCGTTAGGTGAGCCTGCCAGTACACTACACACTATCCCTGCACTGTGCCCGTTAGGTGAGCCTGCCAGTACACTACACACTATCCCTGCACTGTGCCCGTTAGGTGAGCCTGACATACGGCACTGCATGCACTCTTGTGTAGCTGGCTTGTTTCCCATCGCATTAGCTAATTGTATAGAAAGAACTCTCTGAATAGCAAGCATTTTACTTCTGCCTTTTGAATCAGAGGTGTATATACGCTATTCTAAATCGAATCTGCATGAGCTGTGCATGTCTAGCTTTAAATGGGCCAGGGAAATATGTATAGCATTATATAATAATGCTTTATTGTGTTATACAGAGCCCTCTGCAGTGGTGAACCCAGTGAACCCGATGATGCTATACCCACCACTGTTACGACTGCCTCTGCCGCACAACCCTAGCCTACACAGCACTCCATTCAGACTACCCATTATTCCATCTCAGATTCCACAATCTCCATTCTTGGTACAGAACTCTCATCCCCTTCTCCATCCAATGTACTCGTTTCTGCCACCCCTGACCTCTGTCTACCCCCCTGCCACACTGACCCCCCACATTGCTGCCACGCTGACCCCCCACATTGCAGGACTCCCTGTCATGCATCATGGAATGTCACCTCAGCACCCAATGCAAACCGAACCACAACGACAGCAATTGATTGCGCCAGGCTCTCCAATGACTCCGTTCCATTCACAGCCCGCAAGAGAACATCTCCAATCCGCCGAAAGGCACACGGCTACGTCAGAAATACACTATACGACAAAGGCTGACTCTACAAAGGCTGACTCTACAAAGGCTGAAGATTCTTGCCCAAGGCGGAAATCGTCGAAAAGCGGCAGTTCAAAAAACGGCGGAGAATCAGTTGAAATAGAAAGCAGGCCTCCTCCCGGTGTATTTAAATACACTTCATCAGCTGATTCTACTAGAGCACCTCCTGCACTCCTCCTAGACAATGACTGTTACTCCACTCAACCCCCACGCACGGCACAAGGAGCTTTCATTGATGAGAGACCAATGACAACTATTAGTATTGTCAAGCCTATTCTTCTATCGAGAGGACCACAGTGTACAGGCCACAAAATAACGAAACATGGACGCAGGCCAATGCCACCTCTGTTGCGAATTGAAAGTGAAAGTGAACTACGATCGATACAGAAAGCAAGTCAGAGTTCGGAACTAGAACTAAGATGTCATATGAAACTACAAAGCTCTCAAATCAGTAATCCTGACCTAGAGCTATTGACAGTAGAACACTGCAAGAATCCATACTACACAAACAAAAGATCCTCATCATCCTCGTTGAGAACTCACTGTTTCCAGCGCAAGAGACGAAACACTAGCACAACAGACACTGAGAGCAGTGAAGAGGACTCGAGCACTGAACTATTACAGCATCCACACGCTCACTCAATAGCTAACTATATCATGCCCTAACAAATAAACTACCGGACTGACTGACTGACTGACTGACTGACTGACTGACTGACAAAACTAAACCGGTATTGATAGATAAATTTTCACCCCTCTCCCAATAATGCAATAATTTTGTTCTAAGAATTCTGTATAAAATTGTTGGAAATGATTGTTGTTTTTTCTGTATACTCTGATAGATAGGCCAGTCTTGTATAGACCTGCAGGGCCTAGGGGGTAATAGGGTGTCCATTTAAAACTAAAACATGCATTGAGCCCATTTCAATGTGGAACTGAACATATAGCAGCTACCATATTATTATACTGTAGCTACTGCATGGGCTAGACTGCCTGACATTGTGAACACTAGTATCCCACAATCTAACTCTCACTGCAAAACTCCATGATCTCTATTAGCTTCCTATTGATTTTGTTCAGAATGTCCTTTTCAGGTCATCCATGACTTTTTAATAAATAAACTGAAGTGACAGAAGTACTCCTTATAGGGTTTATCAGTGCATCAAAAAAGGTGACAAAACCCCAAATCTGTTTGTTATGAACTGAACACAGGGTGCAGCTGCTGCATGGGGTGGATCACACTATTCAGTGTGTGAGCTGCATGGGGTGGATTACACTGAGATAGCAATTCCTGGAATAGATCATTCAGTAATTGGAGGTGCTATAATGCTTGCATGCACATGCTGCATATCTCTGTGCTCATGCAGCATGGTCCTATAATAATATAGCCTAATCAACACAACACATGCAGTCTCTGCAGTATACATACATGTACAGTATACCACCTCACTGAACATGTCTATTGTGGTCACCCCACCTGCGTATCTGTAAGCTTGTTCCCTGCATGCATGCATGTAATACAGCCACAGCAATGACCATCATACATGTCTAGTATATACATGCACTCCTGATGAGAACATGTCTATTGTGGTCACCCTGTGTATCTGTAAGCTTGTTCCCCTGCATGTAATACATGCAGCCACAGCAATGACCACGGTGACATGACCCCATGCATGCATGCATGCAGTCTCCATGCATGCAGTCTCCATGCATGCAGTCTCCATGCATGCAGTCTCCATGCATGCAG
>VSKX01073287.1_pt1 | contig 12088 bp, 12 predicted proteins | sample 4799481 | NCBI WGS metagenome assembly VSKX01 (sample SAMN12179537, study PRJNA552185) | sponge metagenome | biome: deep-sea hydrothermal plumes; feature: spots directly above weak diffusing fluid; material: sea water; isolation source: sponge from the Swan site of a hydrothermal vent ...
AGTGCAGTGCAGTGCAGTGCAGTGCAGTGCAGTGCAGTGCAGTGCAGTGCAGTGCAGTGCAGTGCAGTGCAGTGCATGCAGTGCAGCAGTGCAGTGCAGTGCAGTGCAGTACAGTGCAGTGCAGTGCAGTAGCTAGCATTGAAGGGCAGTGCAGTGCAGCACAGAGGTATAGGGTGGAGCTGGCGACCTTTGACCCTTACTTCCTGACCCACGTGGCAAGTAAGCAGTCAGAGCAGAGAGACAGTAATGGGAGTGAGTTTACAGAGTACTATAAATCTACTGAGGGTTGGGGTTAGAATAAAACCGGGGTGCCGTATATCCTACCTGATCCCTGTCTTGTCCTGTAGCGTGGTGGTCGCCATGCTGGGAAGCGTAGGCGAGCAGTGAAGAAGAAACGTCATGTTAAAGAACCCGTTGCCCACCCTCCTCAACCTGTCAAGAGACCATGCCCCCTTCCTCAGAGGCTCTCCAGTGATGAGGCAAGCTAACATTGTGTGTGAAGTGTACTACATAAATGTTCTAATTATAGAACCAGTAAAACAATAAATGGTGGTGTATAGGAGCTATAAAAGAGGGCGTCCTAACCGAGGCTGGTGCTATAATTAGGACGCTTACGGTATATAATTATGCTGTAGGAGGAGGAGCCTACGGACTATGACCTGCTCTTGAGTGTCCTCGGTCCTCCATCAACTAAACGACACAAGATGGAGGAGACAAACGATGAGAAGAAGGTCACAGAGCTCGAACGGAGTGAAGCCGAGAGCGATGACAGCAGTGAGGCTTGTGATGGCGTGGAGAGTGGAGCTTGTGATGGCGTGGAGAGTGTAAAGTGTGACCCTAGTGATGACGGCAGAGATCCTTTTAAGCTCCACCTGGATCGTATTCTTACTGAGGAGCAAGTTGAACAGCTAGCTAACAAAAACCCTCCCTCGTACATCGTGTCCGAGGTGAGTTACCTTGGTAACAGTTACCCTGACAACACGTACCCCCCCCAGGACCGGCTACTGGGTACTGTAGAGATGGCCTGTCCACTGTCCGGAACTGAGACTACTTCTAATGTGTCTACTACAAGCAAAACATCATTTGTAAGTGTAATAAAATTAACTCCCTCTCTTAAGGGACGCCCTCAATAGAGGATATATCCTTGTTATAGTAGATACTGCTCTCAGTCTTACTATACAACAAGATTATTATTAAACTCCCTCGTTAAAAGAATAAACTTCCTTGAACCAAACTGTTTTGTTATGGAGGAAGTTGACTCTAGAGCCTACACGTAACGTGCCGCTCTGTGGGGAGTGCCGCGTGCGATTCACGTTGGAATAGACTTGAGTTCTATTCAATGCGACATGCCGCATCACCGATTTACGTGTATTGTGAACCATCTTAGGACATTAATGTTTCTACCTTCTTGCAGCTGAAGAAACAGCTTAGTCAGCACTCCAGTGTGCTCAAAGCCCGTCCTCTCCAGGAGAGATTGTTTAGTATGATCAACAGTTATAAGGTATTAAGTAGAGACTATCATTGGCCCACCTCATCATCATCGTTGCCTCTACGTAGGACCTGCTTTTTATGAAACGCTCGTTTGATCAAGGGGAAGAGATTAGGAAAACCTACCTTCTTCACGTTATCAATCACGTGCTCAAGTAAGGGTGCCATGTTTAAGGTGTGTGACAGTAGGTGGCAGTAGGTACTTCTTACAACAGGACTCGGTCTAAAGTGCAGAAAAACAATGCTAGGCTAGCACAGGCTGCAAAGACTAACAAGATATTGGAGTAAGTAAGCATGTAGGCTAGTAGTGACATGACTGCTCGCTCTGTTCATTAGTGATGTCGGAGACCAGGGGCTTACTCGTCCCAAGGTGCTTATTCTGCTCCCGTTTCGAGAGGCTGCCCTACGCACAGTGAACACACTGGTGGAGCTACTGCTACCTAATGGAGAGGTTAGCCACTGTTTGGTGGTTTTTAGTAGGTAACTTTGAGAGCCCTTAACTTGTGATCGAGTGGTTCAATTTTAACACTAAAGTATGCATTTAGTAGCTCTTGAAAAGGCCTTTCCAATGATGTGTTTAGATTGGAGTTTTGTGATGGGTCAAAATCGACCAAATTTCAACAAAACACAAGGCTATAGCCTTGCGGTTTTTTCTGAAATTGAGCTGTTTTGGCAGCTAACTTTGAGAGCCTATAACTTGAGTTAGGATTGTCCAATTTTAAAACTAAAACATGCATTTAGTAGCTCTTTGTTAGGACTTTCAAATGATTTGCTTTAATCATAGTTTTGTGATTGCTCAAAATCCCTCAATATTTGTTGTACCTTCAGTTGCCGTTTTGTCTGAAAATGAGCTGTTTTGGTTGCTACCTTTGAGAGCTCATTAATGACTTGTGTCTCGAGTGATCATTGCAAGATATATATTTTGTGCACAGGGAGTTGTCAGTCACAGGAAAAGATTCCAGGGAGAGTTTGGTGAAGAAGAACACCTTCCGTCAAAGATCAAGAAACCCAGTGAGTCAGAGTGACACAGTGCTTATGATAACAGGCTGACACCTAGCTGACATTTTCCGGCCATTTCATGAAAATGTCCTCCCATTTTCATTTTGCTAGGACATGTTTTACATTACTAGGTAGAGATAATCTCCAGTATGACATAAAATGTCCGGGCAAATTTGACTCCTTATCATAAGCACTGGTCACTGTATGTACGCCATTATGTACTGTCCACTGTAGAGTCTTACGAGGATATGTTTGCTGGTAACATTGACGACTGTTTTCGAGTGGGTGTGGCTATTAAGAGGAACACAGTGAGACTGTATTCTGAGTTCTACTCCTCGGACATTATCCTCTCCTCCCCCCTCGGTCTACGCACCATCCTCGGGGCTATAGGGTGACTGATTTATTCGCATTCACCTGGTCCTCGGTTTTTACACTGTATCTTGGTCATACTTTAATATTTCAAGTGTCATTCTGTTTCTTAAACGCCGCTTCTAACTATAGCTTCAAAATTCGTAGAATAATGATGAGCCATTTTAGTTCCGGGGACCAAGTGAATGCGAATAGACTTCAGCTGGTCTTCACTAATTATTATGTCTAGAATAAGATTTGGAGCTTCATTTTCTTATAACTTGGAAATACCTTATCCTGTTTCTTGAACAGAGAACCACTTTTGTGTACTTCCTCGGCTCAACCTCTGATCAATTTGATCTTAACTGTATGATATTATGTGCTTGCTACGCGCGTTATTTAACAACTACTTCGCAGTGGATTACATGAATTGAACCACCTCTGCAACTAGCATTTAGATATTCCGGCTAGCAGTAACCATTACACTGCTGTCAGTAACCATTACACTGCTGTCAGTAACCATTACACTGCTGTCATGAGCAATATAGTCACACTGAAACTGCATGGTCACTGTAGATCGAATGGTTGAATTGACTGTATCTCTTGTTGCGTTTGTCGGTTGCAGCGATAAGAAACGAGATTATGATTTCCTGTCCTCCATCGAAGTATTGATAGTGGATCAATGTGACGTATTCCTAATGCAGAACTGGGACCATTTGTTGGTACGTGTGTACACCCTCGCAGTTAAGGCTGGTTTTGTTTGTAATAATAAGCTATAGCGTCCAAACGCTAACGCTACGCTGGAATAGAACTGTTCTAATGAGCATTTCCTAGCGCTGTGTAAGCTCCAGCGTTGTATTAAAACCAACCCTAACACCCTCACATCATCATATTTGTGCAGCATATATTCTCCCACCTTCACCTAACCCCGAGGGAGAGCCACGGCACAGACATTACACGGCTGCGGGAGTGGGCAGTGAATGGCTGGAGCAAGTACTATCGTCAGACACTCATTTTCAGCAGCTTTTTTACTCCGGAAATCAATGCACTTTTCAACCACCACTGTCACAGTATCCTTTCCATTGGTGCGTGCATGAAAGGGGTAGTAAAGAAAATTATTAGCATAGATTAATTTTAGCGATTTTTGCTTCCAGTAAAAATTTAGGGTAATGATTTTGGTGATTTTTGTTAATTATATTCATAGGCAATAAGTAAACTTTTTAGCTGGTAGCGAAAGTAAGTACTCATTATAATAAAAGTTACCTTTTCTTGGGCTTTGTTTTCTCCTTGACAGACTCTGTTAGATTATGCTGGTTGTGTGCGTGTGGGGGATGTGCCTGGTGACGGCTGTGTGGGGCAGGTGGTGGTTCAAACACCACAACTATTCCATCGTATCAATCCTCCTTCACACAAAGAGCTACCAGAGACGAGACTCAACTACTTCACAGAAAGAGTAAGACCGTGACTAGTTGACAGAGCTCCTATAGCTCCTCCCAGCTGGTTCTCTTTGTGTCTTTTGAAAAGCATAATGAATATTAGGTTGTATCTGTGCATGAAACTCGCAAGGTGACATATTTTCTGCTATTTCTGCGAATGAGAGTAAAGATACTGTACTGCCAGCACTGTGTGGCTTGTAGATTCGTATCCATTAAAGGCTGGTATAATTATAATAATTATGATGCTGAAGCTTACGTAGCGTACGTAACGCTCGATTAGAACAATGTTCTATGCCAGCGTAGCAACAGCGTTTTGATGCTAGTGTCATATATTATAAACCCGCCTTTGGTGACTGCTAAGGATTGTAGGGAGGGTTAGCCTGAGCAAACTATAGCTACTGCTACTACCGATATTCAATCTTGCTGTGTTTGCTGCAGATTATCCCTGAGTTTTGTGGAGAGCTAACTAAACAAACTGCCATTTTCATCCCATCCTATTTCGACTTTGTGCGTGTGCGTAACCACATGAAGCGAGAGGAGTTATCCTATTGTCTTCTCTCAGAGTACACTAAAACCTCTCAAGTATCTCGCTGTAGGAGTCATTTCTACCATCGTGAAAAACACTTTCTGCTCTTCACAGAGAGGCTGCACTTCTTCAGAAGGTGTGTGTGTGTGTGTGTGTGGGGGGGGGGGGGCGTGCGTGCTTGTTAGGGAGGGGTGGCTTCTTTGGCTGTATCTTTTATAGAACCTCACATAATACTATTGTTTTGTACCTAAAAAAAATATTCGTTAATATTAACTTTAATCAAACGTTGCATCGAGAGAAAGTATGTGATGTTCATTGGCTTTTTTTTTTCTCCGATGTTAGGTATCATCTTCGTGGTATTCATCATCTCGTCTTTTATTCCCTCCCCCTCTACGCCGAGTTCTACCCGGAGCTGGTCAACATGCTGGAGGAGGTGGGGCAGATGGGCGGAGTCACATGTACAGTATTGTATTCACGCTACGAACTGCACATGCTCAGTAGAATTGTCGGCAATGTCAGGGCTTGCAAGATGATGGAGGCTGATGACAATGTACATATGGTTGTCATGGGAACTTGATAATTTTTTTTTTTTTTATATATGAGTAGGCCTAACCTTTTTGTTGTGTCTGTCTGTATACTAGTGGAAGTTTTTGCACATTGAATCACAAATATCACACAAGTGTTTTACAATCTAAGCCATTTACTGTTGTCTAATTTTGCTAATCGTTCCAATGAATTGATGTTTTTCCTGCCAGTTTCCACCAGTTCCTTGACTTTCACTGGATTCTGCTCATGTTGATATACTTCAATAAACTCTCTAATTGTGAACCTGCAGAGGAAAGAAAACTTTGAAATTGTAAACTTCTAAGGCTGTCTTGTACTCTATAAACTGTACCTTAGCTTGTTTCTGATCTGCACTAGAGGGAAACTACGGGCAATCCTCAACCCTTTTCTGTACAACTTCAGCACCTCCATCTGCTCTCTCTAATTAAACGAAAATAAAAGAAATCAAAAAGCGCGAGGAGTCCAGGGCTGGCTAGCTGATGCAAGGAGGAAATCTGAGTGTGATTGGAGCGTTGGGCCTGGCTGTGGGGATAATATACTTGGTTCATCATAGCCAACAGGCAGACAGAAAAGTAACTAGCATATAATTATTATTGTTGTGCATTGTTTGTCCTTGTCACATGTGTATCCACAAGTCAATTATATCAAGAGCTGACCCTAAAGTGGAGTCAGTCTCTCAGCTACCTCATTTGCCTTTTTTTTTTTTTCTCAATGTAAATATATCAACACCTGCTAAATAGGTCTCTGCTGTAAAGCTAAATATTATTATTATGTGATGCATGCACACCTTAGCCGGCCACGTCCGTCCACACACACACACACTGTCACACACAGAGAGCTCGACAAGGAGTACACACACACACAAACACACACACAGAGAGAGCGCGACAAGGAGTACACACACACACACACACACACACACACAGAGAGCGCGACAAGGAGTACTAAGAGATCTGGAGCGACAGCAAAAGAAGCACGAGAACATAAAACTGTTGGAAGAACAAATTATCCTGCATTCACAATTAACTGCAAGAGACAAATCGTCTAATACTTGAGCCCTTATTCAGTAAATTAACTTTTATAAAGTGTTTGCACGTACATATCGCAGAAGTATAATAAACTGACTATAGTTTACAGACAGACAGGATTTGTAGCAAAGTAGTAAAATCACAAGTACACTCAAGTATTTTAAAGCACAATAGCACAAACAGAACCAGGCAGGTTGACACACACTCTCTCTCACTACGTAAGTACACATACATACATACATACATACTATAATAGCATAATACTTTAACAAGGCTCTAAGCTAAAAGGTGAGCAAAATCACACAGAATTAGTACTGCCATCAGTTTGAAGAGGAGAAGAGAGGTTGTCTTCGCTGCCAGTCTCCGTCTGTGTAAAATAAATATTCAGTCTTAAAAACTAGGGAGGGAGGGATTTTTACAATAGTGGGCATACGTACTTGCATAGGAGCTGCCGCCGGCTGTTGAAAGATATCGTCCGCTGGATGTTGAAAACGGTGAAAAGCACTTGGAGCCTCTGACGAGTCACTAGGACCATCCATACTTCCCGGCTCACCGAATTTAACTTTCTTCATCGCTGCCATAATTTCTGCCACCTGTGGTCTTCTGTAGACACAAGGCGGCACGGTAAAACACACGACGATATAAAGATGACAAACCCTCACTCTAAATAGAAGTCAAAATTTTCGAGGCCTTCTTTGGTTTCACTTGCTTTCTTTGTTAACTGCGAGAGTATCTCCATTTCGTCTATGTCCAATGGGTCTGTTATTTCAATTACTGCACCTGAAGAGGTGGAGAGGTAGTATAGAGGCGGCCCGGTTCACAAATACAATGCAACGCGAGGCGAGGCGAGCTTTGTGTGGGGGGGGGGGGTAGTTGTCTGCCTTTTAACGTAGAAATCTATTCTTGCATCAACGCTGCATCGAGTTGTGAACCTGCCTCTGGACAATGGCCCACGATACGATAGCACACAATATGTACCATTACTCTGATAAAAGCACACCACACACACACACTGCAGTACTTACTCTGTATGTACTCAGTCATGAACTTCGTGACTTTCGTCAGCAGTGCTTTTTCCTGTATAAAGTTTAAGTCAATAGATTTCACAGTACAGCCATCCGGGTGCTGCACATATAATAGTTATACCTCTTCGATAGCTTTGTCAGTGACCTTGGGTGCTCCAGAGAAGGTAATTATTATCACACTCATGTTGTCTCGACTGTTCTATAAGGGCAAAAGACACACACAGTAAAAATGAGTAACAGAAAAGCCATGAACTACCTTGTTCAGACATAGGTCAATCAGCGAATTACAGATTTCAGGCAAATCTGACATTAGAGTGAGCTTTTTGCTAACAAACTGAATAATCTCTTCATTTGACATTACGTCGTATACACCGTCGCAAGCAAGTATTATGAATTCATCGTTCACTAAATCTCGATCAGTGATAGTGACATCGGGTACAGCGCACACAACTGGGTTGTCTAGAACTTTATCACGATGGTCTTCTGTTGTCTTAAACTCAAAATCCCCGAGAGCTCTTGAGACGGCCAGAGATCCATTGACACGTTGCATCATGACAGTACCACCAGCGCTCTCGATTCTCGTCCGCTCTTTATCCAGAAACGGTTTGTGGTCTTCGGTATTGAACTGCAGCTCTCCCGATCGGCATAGTAAGCCTCGAGAGTCACCACAGTTAGCCCAGATGATCTTGTCGGGTGTGATCATGGCCGTTACGGCAGTGGTGCCACCTCGCATCTTTGAAGAAGCGTAGCCGAGTGCTTCTAACATTTTCGAGTCAAACGATACAAATCCATCTTTGAGCACCGTTTGTATAGTTTTAGGCAATGAAGGCTCTTTTGTTCCCTTTAAACCAGATACAATGTGCTCTACCATGTGTTCTGCACAATATTCTGAGGCTTGAGTTCCAGCATGTCCATCAAAAACACCGAAAAAGGCATGACCTTCCAGAAAAAAATTTGTGTTACAGATATGCGTGTCTTCCATGTCTTTTCTCCAGCCCTGCATAGCGGATACGCCATACTTGATACCATCAGGGCCTTCTCCTTTTTCCGTAGACTTGGTCGTTACGGGCTTCTCCAGAAAAGCGCCCATGTTTATTACCTAGTTCTTACAAGCTATTAGTACGTTTTGAGACAGCGCAACTTGCTTGATCACTGTTGTAAAGTCGCTAACTTTTACTTATATTCGCTCTTAGTCACAAGAGAGGCAGAAAAATTAGCTTTAGATGTACTTCAATTCAAAAATTAAAACTGAGTGACTTGCCTACCAATTTTAATTTCGCAACCCTGGATACGCCTCCGTATTCCTCCGTACATCCTGAACTGCGCACAGCCTTTCCCATACGTCATCATTACGTAATCGATGTTATTAAATTTAGAGACTACGGGAAATTCCCCGATTTAGCGTGTGCACACACACATGAATGTCAACTCGTCTTGACTTTGCTAGCTCTTCTGTCTTCCTATGGCTAGCTAACTCAGCGCAACCTCGCTCCCTCATGTCGTGAATATATATATAAAACTCTATTATTATCACAAACCAATTGGGAAATACCACAGTGAATCACACAAGCACACACACTAGGAAATAATAAATTTGCTACAATAATAATAATCTACGAGTTCTGTACGTGTACACTCTACGAGCAAACAATATATTATTATACTTTGTGTAAAACTACAAGGTCACAACAGAGTCAGGGTGAATCAAAGCTCGCTCTGTCCGTAGAGAGCGGTTGAGAACGAGAGATAATCGAGAGCCCCCTCAGGAGCATCCTCTCCAGAGTAGGGGGCCATACGCTGGATACAGTACTCTGCTTGCTCAGCCGGCAACTCCCGACGCAGCTCATCAGCTGTGATGTACGGCTACACAGGAGGAAGAGAGCATCACATAACGGCAAAAAACTGCACACAGTATTGACCAAACCAAAAGTACAATGTCACTTTCTTTGTAATAAAGCCAGGTTCACAATATGACGCAAGGCTTACATAATAAACTTTACCTTGCCTTTGATATTGCGAACTACTAATTAAAAAATTAATGCAAAAATATTCTTACGTGCCTTACGTTAGATCACACAAAAAAAAGAGTCACTACAGATTCAGCTAACTAGCAAAATACTCTCCTCTAAATTAAGCAACTAAGCTGACTGACCTTCTCTCCAGCAAGGATTTTGAAGGAGGCCATAACCTGGTCTGCAGAATCCTCGTCCACCATTTCTTTGCTCATGAACTGGATAAACTCTTCAAAGGAAGCATATCCGGAGCTGTTAACATCAATATCCTCCCAGATCTTGTCATAGACAGGATCAGCAGTCTAAGACACAAGAGCATGTGATTATCACGTGATTGCTAGCTTTTTTTAGTGCTACTTACCGGGTCGTTGCCGAGTTTGTAGCCCAAACTGAGCAGGCAAGCACGGAACTCGTTCTTGTCCAATTGTCCAGATTTGTCCTGAAGTAGAGCAACACATAGTCAACGAAATACAGGCAACACTGCTAGCAAAATACAGGCAACACTGCTAGCAAAATACAGAGAACACTGCTAGCAAAATACAGGCATGTAGTACAGTAGAGGTAAAAAAAAATTAACACATATTTGACATGAGGTTGCAATGTGTCCTCACATACTGTGATCTGTTACTGCGAAAGATGCTGTCACATGTACATGCATGTTGTCACATGTACATGCATGTTGTCACATGTTTGTGTACAACAACAAAGTGTTAACTTCTTTTACCTCTACTGTAGCTACTGGCAAAATTGCTAGCTACACAGAATCTGATATGCAGCAAGCTAGTTACTGCAGCCCACTCAATGTTAACACGCAGAGAGGTACGGCTCAATCTACTCACCTTGTCAAAGTGGTGGAAGGACTGTCTGTATTCTCCAATCTGTGTCTCAGAGAGTCCCTTAGAGTCACGAATGAGGATCTGGTTTTGAGTCTCGTTGAGAGCCCGGTTGATGGCAGCACTCAAGAGTGCCCAGCTTGAACGTAGAGAGTCCATGTTGTACTGCGTGTGTGGGTTGTCAAACACAATAGCAGCTTCCAGAGCCTGGTTGACAGCCTCAGTGTCATCGAGCTGAGGCTGGTAGGTGAGGGTGTCTGCCTGGAAGGCCTTCACAGCTTCCAGTTGCTCCTCCATGGTGCCTTTTCCGTCCATGCTCAATTCAGATAGGGCGGCACTCCTCTCATCGATGTAAGCTCCTACACCGTTGGCCTTCTCAGCAAATTCCACTCGTAGAGCTTCGTTAGCTTGTTGTCTCTCCAACTCGGCGTCTAACTTGCCCTCATACTGTGGCACAGCATCCAACACCAAGCACCACTTCTCATACACAGTCTGGAGGGAGGCATTATAAAAAGTAACTACCTAGTACAAAGCTTTTCTCTTCTTACAAAAAAAAAGAGCCAACGCTGCATTATCTACAAACTTTTCAACAAAAAACTATTCATTCATTCCAGAGGAGGTCGGACACCACTTGACCTTTCTGCTAATTATGACCTTTTAATTACATTTTCTATTCCTTCATGCTACCCACGCTCTAAGAATTAGTCTCAAGACCACGCCCCTTCTTCCGAAGGTCTCAAGACTAATCTACAGCGTGGGTAGCATGAAGGACAGATTAGAAAGTGTAATTAAAACGTCATATTAGCAGAAAGGTCAAGTGATGTCCTACCTCCTCTGGATACATTCATTCACTCACAGTGGGTGTGTGGGCAGTGTAGGGATTGTCAGAGGAGCCCAGCTCAGCCATGGTAGTAACTAGGCCATTCAGTTCCTCGTATTGCTCGTTGGCCACTTGCAGTCCACTGGATTTGAATTCCTCGTGTTTGGCTTGTAACTCCTCCACATCAGTGATGCTGGAGCACACTTCTGTCTCAGCGAGGTCATCTAGAGTGTTGTCCATCCAATTGTTGAATGTCTACAGACAAACAAATTAACACTCTAAATTTGGAACACGTCATACAGCAACGGAATAACTACCTTTAAGGTGACATACTTTCACAGGTAGATTTGTTTGCGTTTTTACAGTTTTGTTGGTATATTTTTTTTTTGCTAATTTGCTAATTTGGATAACTTGTACCTGTGCATCTAATCATCAGCGAATAAATTTTTTTCGACTTTACTCTCATTTGCAGATATAGCAGAAAATATGTCACCTTAAAATAATTATGGAAAGTATGGTACATACAAATTTAGAAGACGCATAGAAAATTTAGAGCACACATTAAAAAAAAAACTTATATCTTGAGCTATTCTTACTGCAGCTTTCTTGGCATAGTCGAGTCTACGTGAGTCCAAGCTTTGTTGGGCAGCAATAGCATCTTGGATTCTTGTCTTGCGATCCTCGCACTTTGCCTGTAAGTTGGTGAAGGTATCTTTGACTCCCTGGAGGTGGTTGTTGACAGCGTCGGTGTTGACGTAGTTGAGTGCATTCAACTCGCCAGCAATGGACTCCAGCAAGCTGACACGAGAGTTCTCCGCTGCCAAATCACTCACAAAGGTGTCGTGGATCTTGTCCAAAGCCTACACACAAACAACAGAATAAATTAGTCGCATTACTAATACCGTATAGCGGGTAATTTTCGGGGGACAAAAATTTCGTGGTTGAGCATTATTGAATCAGTTTGTGGAAATATTTTCGTGGTTGCTTGTTGATGAAACCACACCTGTCC
>VSKX01008521.1_pt1 | contig 12019 bp, 4 predicted proteins | sample 4799481 | NCBI WGS metagenome assembly VSKX01 (sample SAMN12179537, study PRJNA552185) | sponge metagenome | biome: deep-sea hydrothermal plumes; feature: spots directly above weak diffusing fluid; material: sea water; isolation source: sponge from the Swan site of a hydrothermal vent ...
CTTCCGGGGACCAGGTGAACGCGAATAGACTTTAGCCTATCAGTGCATGTTTTCCAAGTACGTACACACTGTATAGCGGGAACTTTTCGTTGGGTTATTTTCGTTACGGAGAGCCCCAAAAAACGAAAATTTAACCACGAAAATCCTACTATGATGATGTGCTCAGGGCATACAACGAAAATTAATACCACAAAAGTATTAATACCACAAAAGTACGCTTTCAAGGCCAAAAATGTAACCCAACGAAAATTTCCCGCTATACAGTTATAGCATAGCGTCCATTCGTGTGTCACAGGATTTCACGCTCTAACCACATCTCACACTTGCAGTGTATACATGTTTATGGGCAAGAATTTGAACTGTTGAGGACATTCTTGCCTCTTAACAAGTCAGCGTTATAATCATGTATGATATCAACTGGTGGTAGAGCTGTCAGCCAAGTGTGGTTTTATGTATTAGGTAAACACAGGATGCAACTTTATATGCATCACAGACCTTATTGCAAGGTGATAAAACTCGACAATATCTGTCTAGATTAATAATGTATTTTCCACGCTTTGATTAGCCTGTATCATGTCAAAGTTCATGTTCCACTGTTCTCTACATGAGCTTGTACATTATTATAACACCTGCAAAAGTTCACAGTATCTTGCTTTGTATGCATGCAGCAGCTAATGCTCTTCAGATTTGTTTCCCAACTTGAATGTCTGCTACACACAGTCTCTCACATTGTAAATAACACTTTTGTGAGCTCTTTAAGAGGTTGAAGTGGATGAAGCCTGGTTGTCAAAACTAACCAAGTGGAGCCTCTTGGCTTTGTTACCAAGCTCAGTCAACTGTGACTAATTTGTGCTGGTACAACTTGAGGCCATAAAAAAATGCTTACTAGGTTTTTACTGTGTTGGATACTTCTACTGGTTCTTCCATTGTTTTATCATTTTGCAGTTGTACTGCTTTTTATACCTTACAAATGATAGTGCACTGATTTGCATCCCACTCATTTCTGGCACAAGCCATTTTGGTGCAACAACTTGCTCACACACATGCACATGCAGCTTGTGCAGCTTTGTTTCCAAATTGTTGGTTTAAAAATTGCATATAGGTGGCCCTTGTGGTCAAAGCCATGCTAAGGTGTAGAGCTGACCAAACTAACCGCCTGTACGCCTGGGTTGCAGCTGTGTGTATAGAGGGTACCAACATTGGTAATACGAGACCCAGTGCTGTGGGAAGCCTATTAGCTCGGTGTGCACTCAAATTAGTTGTGGTTATTGTTTGGTGATGTTCTCTGTTGCCTAGTGCCTGGCTGGATAATAAAAAGATGCACGTGTGCTTAGCAACCTGCATGTACAGAGCTTGCTGACAAGGTGAAGAACATGCCCCTTGTCTGTCATGCAGGCGCCTCCTCGATAATTATTATCAACTGTGGCCTGACCAGCCTGGTTTACTGTACTCAGACTGATAACATCTTGTGAGTAGTTGGGTTAGCCAGGAGTACTTACTACCAAAGCTGAGCTTTGTTCAGTTGTGATAGCATTGTATTTGTGTACACTAGCTTCCCCCACCCATCCCAGCCTGGTCTGTGATTGTGTCTGATACCAGATCTTGATGCAACATGGGCGGATTTTTATCAACAATCTTTTGTCCTGTGTACAGCTGCATGTGGTGCATGGTGCGGTATGGGTGTTGCTGTCATGCTGCTGAGTATGCATTGGTCACTATTCATCATCCACCTCCCACACACTCAGTGAGACTGTTAGCAAAGTGTTGCTCTAAAGCACTTGCCAAATATTAGTTGCTTTCAAGTGCAAAAACATGCCCAATTACTGCAAAAAATCATTTAATACTCTTGCATATCGATCTTCCTTTGTAGGTACAAAGCTGTACCTTCAGCTGACCTTTTGCCATTAGCAGACTCTTGTCTATATACCTGTCACCACAAATTTCATTAATGGCTACCAACTAACCAATCTGGGGAGATTAAATTGTTAGGGCAGTTTTTGTATTTTTTGCTCTTATTTTGTTCTCTCAGCCCCTCACTTTATGATCAAGCACTCCAAAAATGAATGAATCCCTTTCACCACATCTCCATTATTGTAAAAAAAAGCCATTTCCAGTTGTATATCGTACATACACACTGTGTAATGGTTGTTTCAGCTAGCTGTAATTATACGTGTGTGTGTGTGTGTGTGTGGGGATGATTATGTCTATGGAGCTCTGTCCCCCCACCCGCTAGTTTACCCCCCAAGGCATGACCTAATGCTAGCATGCACAGACACTGACGTGCCCTCAGAGCAGTATGGCATGCTGTTTGTCATAATTTCTCAATTGCCCGTAATCTGATTGTTTCTTTTATGGATATTAGCTAGTTTTTGGGTTCCCTACATTTGCGATAGCGTTTTAGTTGGAGACAACCATTTAAAGTTGCACTCTGTGTTATTCAGACAATGCTACTTGTAGGTTTGCTTTCATTCCCTCTAGTTAAACTTGTTTACATCCACCCAATAAGCACATTCTACACAAGGCGTACGGATAATCAAGTTTGACTTCTTTTGTTTAATCGCTATTCAAGGTGGTATGTTGACAAATGCTACGGTTAATGTTTGTTTACGCCACCTATAGCTCGAGGGTGTTTCCTACAGGAGGTGAACAGAACACTACATGTTTGTTTGCATATTATTATGTATAGTGAGTGGATTTTGTCTGCTAGCTCTGATCATGTGGTGGAGGACTGTGCCAATATTGCCAAACCATGATATTTGCACCTGATTGAGACCAGCTGTTCCTCAGTGTGTGCCTTATGCTAGGTAGTAAACAGTTGAGAGTCTAGTTGTCCAATTCCCCATAGTTAGTATGTCTGTCTAGTATGAAATTTTTGGCATAAGTAATGTAATGTGGTGGATACTCGGCTCACCTGAGGCTGTGGTTTGGTTGCTGTGTTTTCTACGTGTTTAGAAGTTGGGAATTTGTTGACTCGATTCCAAGTTTTCCCAATTAGCTCTAATCTGTTACCTCCTGCATGTTTCATGTCCTCCCTCGATGCATGCATGCGTGGTGCCGCTGCGTATTTGGATAGGTTGAGTACAGGTGTGATTATGGTGGGAACGTTGACCATATGAGTGTGTCAAGCTCCTTCTGTTCTCAGCTTTGTGCTGCATATGGTGTACCTTTGTGACTGCCACCACCGCTGGCTTAAAAGCTTTATTGTGGGTCAATACACCATAATTAACACTCTAGTAATTGTGCTAACATTTACCGCTGTATTGGAGGTGATTATTGGATAAATAATGTGTGAAACAGCTTGATTCGTGTGCTTCGATCCTTTTATTCAATGCAGGATTATCAGCTGTTGGTTCTCAAAGACAAAATTTAGAGTTTGAGTTGTCAATGGAAGATCTTGTTAATGTTTGCCTGAAGCCGTTTGTCACGAGCGTAGAGTGTTTGTCTGTCGCTAGAGATGGATACACAGCTGCAAATCTAATTGCCGTCGATCCCACTGCACACGGCAGAGGGTTTAGAGTTGAGCATTTCATTCGGCCACCTGTTTCAATACTAATCGAATTCAAGTGGCCTGTACGTGTTGCCACCATTCTTATTAGACCAGCCTTAGAGACAGATTCTGAAGTGAAGGTGTGCTTTGATGGGTGTCATATTTCAAACATTGATTCTTATCAATATAATCTACACTCTGGGGTTGTTGCTAGGGGTAACCATGCCCTCCTCCAGCTCTCCAATAGGTCATTTGACAGGAAATGGGAGAAAAAAATTGATTTTTCAAGCGATGTAGTTGCCATGGTTAAAGGAAGCCAGGTGCAGGCTAGTGAGATTAAAGACACCTTAGTATCTGAGCAGCCTTTGAGGCACATAAACATTGCATCGAGATTAAAGCAACTCCGGTTGACTGTAGCTCGACTAACCGGGGTCAAACCACTGGTTATCAACTGGATTGAAATATGGGGAACACTGAGTAACTCTTGCAGCGCGTTAGAAGTAAACGAATTTCGAGCAGCTGTGCAAAGCCTTCGATTAAGTGTCCACTCATGTAAACCCAAGATCAATTTGTACTCTAACCACACTCCTCACCATGCCGATCAGGACAGTAGTGTTGGGGTGAAAAGCGTTGAAACTTACACAATGAAGTCTGTTGTTGCTCCCCTGTCTGATCGCAAAAGAACCTTTCCCGAACTATCTGAACGGCAGGAAAACCTCTTCCCCGATTTGGACTGTCCCCGTACAAAGAGACAAAGAATGAAGGAAAGACTCACAGATATGGATTCTGCCACATTGTCAAGCCGTACGAACGAACACACTTCACAACCGATAGCTAGTATGAATATGAGCAATCAAAACAATCCTGATTCGATTAACATCACGCAAATACACGGAAATGACTCTTCAGATTTCAATTCATTTTTAGGCGTACCCGTTAAGTTTCTCGACGCGATTACGTACGAAGTGATGCTGATACCGATGACCCTGCCGTCGGGACATTTTGTGGATCGCACTACAGTAAATAAACTGGCCAGCAATGATGCACAGTACGGTCGACTCCCCACTGATCCCTTCACTGGTAATTAGTCTGTCATTTCGTATTTTCCCCCAATGTGATGATGTAATGTTAATTAAGGTGTACTTGACTCGCACTAGTTGAAGAATTTAGGCTCGTGTTGATCCTACGGATCTTATAGCCACAACAAGCTCAGTAAGGAAGTGGCCTTAACACAATTTAACAACAACCTGATTCCATAACAGGTTGCAAGGGGGGTGGTAACGCTTTTCTTAGCAACGCATTTGATGCTCTACAAATGCTAGGCGATGCATAGAAACAACTTTTAATTATACGCGACAGCGTACCAATCGTCTGCACGCACTTGTCGTCGTTTTTTTTTCCGGTGTATTCTTTAAGAGCATACATCTTCTAATAATAAATACTTTATTCACTATTATTTTGAAAATAGTGATTTTAGTGTCTTGCAAGTTGTTTTGATTGCTGATAAGAATCCCCATAAATGATAATTATGTAGTGACTGCCCACGTATGAACTGCTGCAAGGAACAGTCGTATAGTTTCAACTTCATACTTGTATGCACATGTCCTTAGTTTGTTTTATACCCTGAAGCACTTGCATTTGTGTGGCTCAAAAGCACAATTGCATTCTTCTTGTTCTTTCTCACTAGATGCAATAATTATTGTTTCTTCCAGGCGTTATCTTCACAGAGCACAGCAAACCACAGTTCTGTCCAGAAAGAAAGGTAGAAATTGACGAATTCTTGACCGTAAGAGATGACATGAAAAATAGGGGAGTTGTCTTGGAAGATGCCCAGTCAGTCACTTCCAGAAGTAGAACTGTTGGAGCTGCTTCAGATATATCAAAGCACCTTACAAGAGAGGCCGAGGCCGTCATTTCCTGTAAGCTGAATGCATAAGACATGCTCGTTTATGCAAGAGTGGTAGCTACAGTGGACAGTAAGGGATTTTCTCACCGGTTAATTTGACTGTTGAGTGTCCTCTATATTCCCAAAACTGTATAAGGTGATGATGACCATTGTACTTTGAGTGGTGAGCGCTAACAGCTGCTTAGACATAAGTGGTTCTAGTGGCCAAAAACCATAATGGCTTCCTTTGAGCCTATCACCCCATCTGCTGTTGGTATACACATTTAACCAGAGACAGGTGAAAGTACTGAAAGACAATTTACTACCTACTAACTCGTGTACAGTTTGTGTGTAAATACTATGTATGTGCATATGGGGTGTCATTGTTAATTGCCCGAGAGTCGGTAACCTATAATCGAGTTTGAAATGCACAATTCGTCAGAGAGGGGGTGCTGTCCTTTCCATGGCTTCCAGCTGTGTTTCTCAGCTAATCTTTCAGTGTAGCGATGTTGGCAAACAAACTGCATTCTGTCGTTGCTAGGTCCCTGCTTGCATGAACAGTACTGTACACATGCAGCATGTGCTGCCTGATCGATTGTACATGGTATGATCTGATATACGACTCCTAATAACGACGTTTGGAACTGGTTGAATATCTGTCGATAGATGTAAGACACTGTTTGGACACAGTCTCTTAACTGTTGCCACCTCAGTTGTATTGTGTTGGGTGCTTTGGCAATCCAGTGCTGGTTATGTCACTGTATACTGATGACCCTATGCTGTTTGATATTTATCTCTTAGTTTGTAACATACTCTCTAATGGATACGTACGACACGTGTCGTGGTTTGCAAGCACGGAACTCCTCTACAGCTGATTTAGGTGTACGATTTCATATAATGATATTCACACTACCAATGTTTACTGTATATACGTAGGCAGTCAAATATGTGCCCATATAAGATGCAAAAGGCGGGAGCTCCACATAGGATTTAAATTAAGGGTGGGGGTGGGGGGGGGGATCCAAATCTATGATAGATCTCAGGGGGCTAACATACAAACAATTAATGCTAAAACAATAGTTGTTGTGTAATTATTCATTCGTTTGGCCACTTGTAAGGTAGAGCTATTGTTTTTTCACCTTTCACTAAACATGCAGGAACTTGTTATTTGGCCACAATTAGAATTCTTGTAGAGTATTTTACACTGTAAAATTCCGGGAGTTTCTTAAACTGTAAGCCTTCACAGCAGTTATCCTTAATTGTAAGCTGGTGATCAAATTACCAATCTTTACTATTGTCCATTAGCATATGTCTAGTTTATGACCACTTAAAAATTGTATTAGACGCTTATCTGTTTGTGGTTAATTATAGTTCTGTCATTCACCACAGCTAGCCCAAATGAAAGAGCTCATCCTGTGTTAAAGGTCATGGCTTCCTCTAATGAGTGCAGCTTTCTGGGAGGTCCCCAGCTACAAAGCAGCTCCTCTGACCAGAGAGGATGTGAGGACAATTCGGCACAGATCATGGAAAGAAGGAAACAACACGATACTGGGATAATTACGAAAACCAGGGGTGTGAATGAAGGCTCATTTGAGGACAAAATTAGTGGTAGTTTAGATGCAGCTCTTGAGAAACTGTTCCATAACTGATTTTATTAATTGCAAATTCACTATGTCTGTTATACATATTTGGCGATCATTTGAACTATAAAGTTATCCCAAATCGTGGGAATGTTGAGACTAACCGCGTGCCTTGGGAGACTCTCTTATAAATTGAGTGTGCAATGTATTTCCCTCACATACATGCATACATGCATGCATGCATGCATAGAGTCGCTGAACTGCATGTATTATGAAAGGTTGCATGAGAGCATTCTCATGCTGCTGATGTAAGTGACTGACTGACTGAGTTGTGGTGGCCCTTGTGGTCAGGTTACCCATTGTGTTGCATGTACACAATCATGCAGCTGCATGCTCATGTTAGCTACCACGACCCCTATCAAATTTCAACAACATTTTATTGGCCATTTAACATTTTATTGCCATTTAGCTCATTGGTTGGTACGCATTTCTTACTTTTCAGCAGGTTGCTATGCATGCATGCTGTTCCTGGCTGTAATTAGTGCAGTGTGTGTTCATATGAATAGACCCTACTATATACTGTGGTCCAGTTACTAACATTCAGCGATGCTTTCCTAATTTCTGTACTTGAATGACAAAAGAACATGAATTTTGGCTCATAAATAATTACTAGTTTGGGCCTTGTGCCTCCACATGTGTTGTCGTGGATGTGTAGGTAGAGTGTGTTGGGGTTTTTCCTGTTCTGAATGTTCCACCCACTTGGTGCACACACCTATAGCCACAGCCATGCAGACTAACCATGTTTGGACATATTTTTTTCAGTTTGTATGCATGAACAAAAGTAACCCTGCACCACAAGTGTGCACAGTAACACCCGACAGTAGTTGCCAGTACACACATGCACATGTCACAAGCATGCATGCACAGGCTATTGAAATATTGGTGTGTGCATGCAATAGTTAGTTCTACTTGCCATGTGTGCGTGAACTAAGATCACCATATGACATCATCCATAAAAAAGCAATTGTAAATTAAAGTGCAAGCAATGGGTGGTAGCTACTCTGTTGACACTGAGCATTCTCCTTAGGAATTGTAGGCTGTTGTCTGGTCAATTATAACCTAGGGTGCGGTGTGATCGAAATTGAGGATAACCTGATAATCGAGGTCGAAAAACTCAATTATTTAGACCTAAATGACACAGGTCAAGAATTATGTCTTGTACTATAAGTAATGCACTGTCAGTCTAAACAGAGACACATGCACAGATTAGATTATACACACATGCACTATGCTTGCACCTATTAACAGTTTACTACTATTTTCTAATGGCCTAATTTTCGCCTTTATTAAACACCTGAGTTAAATGCCAAAGTCTATTCACACCTCTCCTTAAATAAATACCTCAGCATCAAGACCTAATAGGTGATTATGATATACATTTCGACACACCATGTATTCGTTCGTCCATGCACGGAGCAGCCATGAAATAGTGGTGTAACAAATACCTAACAAATGCTTGCAAAATGAGAGAGAGCGAGGGCATTTTTTCGTGTTTGTTTACAAGAGTTGAAAGTTTTCACTGTGTGCACAAGCTAAAACAAAGCGCCTGGGCACTTACAAGTGTCAATGCACACTTATTGGGCAGCTGCACAACTGCACAATAATGTAGGTCATCTGCAAATGTATGCAAATGTAGTCTCAGCTTTTCAGACTAAAACAAAAGGCTTCGTTGGTACATGATGTACACATAATTATTATAGCCACACTGAGTTCAGTATGTACTCACTGGTGCATTGAACTGTTGCAAGGTTCTAGTTGTTGTATAATAGCCACTGGTGGCAGAATTGTGGTGGATAACAAGATTAGCTATGGTTTGGTACAGCTAAGTAGGTGCTGGAACACCTACAAAAACTATGATGTGCACTTACTTACTCTTTCTGCACCAAACAAACTAAATATTGGCCGTATTTTGTGTAATCTTCTCTCAATTTACATCGACAAAGTGTAAAGTGTAGCGTAACAATACGTTTGTGAGTCACAAACGTATTGCTTTGTGGCCGTTTATGACTAATAAATTGCGGCAGCAACCTCAAATTTGTTGTTGTCACTCTTGGAACTATATAAGGCTTTGAGGTTACTTTGTTTAGGTGCAAGGGACTCTAGTAGGCTCTAATAGAATTGTTGCTGCTACAGTTAGTTGCTTGTGGGTATGCATAGCACACACACACAACTCAATTCAGTGCCCACTTCAAACAAGCCACAACCCAGGAGGTAATAAGAGCCGGTGGGAAGAAGGAAGGAAATTAAAGCATGCTCATACGTCATACACACACACACACACACTGGACATACCTGCTGGGGAAAATCCTATATAATAAATAGAAATTCTATGTCTAGATATCTACAGTAGATACTACTGTTAATTGTTCCCAGTGGCTTCACGAGTCTTTGTTCTCGTGTATGTACGTACGTTGCTTCTACTCGGAATAATTCCGGGACACTCTGTAGCACCTCCATGCTGTAATTAGATATAAGAGTGATAATGAACTTTTCCTGTGATCAGTGGGACATGTTATGTACACCTGAAGTGTGGCTTGTACAAATGTTGTGGTAAGCACGAATAATATATCAGACCATTTATGAGAGCATTTAGCCAATCAATTCCTTAAACATCCAGTCTGAAAACAATTTGAGCATGCTGTAGCCATACAGGGCTCACAAGATTAACGCGTAGATCAATATTTTGACTATACAATTGTGTTGTGCATGCACGCACACAAACCAACTATCGATCAGCTGAACGACGACACTTGTTGGTGGCAAATAAATTTGTTTTATGAATTTTGTCTACTATAGAATTCAAGCCACAACTTTTATTGTACTGTAATATGAGGATAGTGCATTTTACCATCTAAATGCTTACTCTAGGTGTGCCCATGATTAATTACATCTTACAAGTGGCACACAAACACAAACACCTTCCTGTGTTTACCAGCACTCAAAGCTACTTTGGTAAGCCCCGACATAGCAAAGTGGGGGGCCAACCAATTAGTCACTGTACGTGCTGCTTGTTGACCGGCTAGTGCCGGCCGACCATTTGTTGCCTAGCGATACTGTGGAGTGTAGACAAGAGGAAGAGTTGGAGAAGACCTATCGAGAATGTTGTGGGCACACTAACAATGCAACACACGTACACAGGTACAGTGATGTGTCTACTCTGAATGCACTCATTAATGGGCCATAATAAAATAATTATAAACATGCACAAGGAAGACTTATGTTGGGAGAGCTAGTGTGCATGGTCCATTTCGTGAAAGTGGAGTAAGTGGAAATTTGGCAGTATAAAAAACGCTTGAGCTCGTCTATAAGTTATGTGCTCAAGACAATTTTTTAATTCCCAGCCAGTTGTGGAACTCCGAACAGACAAGTAAAAATGCATGGACGGAGCTGCTAGGGAAGCAGTGTATTGTGCAGTGTACTTGGACAACCCTGGTGCAAAACACAATCAAGTGCACAGGCTTAGCTACTGTTTTACTGGTGCATACAGTGAGTCAGTGTGAATGTGGATGTATTTGTTTTTAGCTATTAGATCAAATCACCACATGCTCAATCAACCATACCCAATGTTATTGAATGTAATGGGCTTCAAACTGAGAATGGGGTTGGTAACTAGTATGGGCTCAAATTTAAAAAACTGTACCTACACTGACCTTGCATGAGGGAGAACAGGAAATGACTTGAGAAGCTGTACACGTGGTAAGCTGGTGGGTGGTAGTTACAGTAGTTGCTAAGAAGCCTGGCAGGTACGTGCAAGCATTTCCAGGTGTTCCTCAAGAGTACTTGAAGAGATAACCTGCAGATAAGTTGTTCAGTCTTGCAATTTGTCAGAACAGAAAACCAAAGCTACACTTGCAAAAACAGTGGCAGTCTAGGTCCTCAAAACGACAATACAAAACTGCATGCAGTCACTCTGATTTTCTGCATCTTTTGAAGAAGCCAAAAGCAACCCTACAGTGTACTATACTACCTGCACCTGAAAGAAGAAAATGACGACGAGTCTTCTGAAGCAGCCTCTTGCGTATATGACGACAGACGGTCCCGGAGTGATGTCTAACTACATGGGATTCTCTTCAGCCCCGCTACTCGGTCATCCACCATACAGAGGCCGACACGGTGAACCTATGTCTCCTTTCTTTGTTCCTGCAAGCTCGACATACACGATCCCTGAGTTCTACCATCCTGCACACTACGGAAACATCCCCTTCGCAGATTCAAAGTGAGTGAATGCTGCATGCAGCTATAGTTTGCTCGGTAGCTAGCTACTTACTGAGTTTGCATGCACGTGGGTTTTCTAACGCCCCTTCTACGGGGGTCTGATTTAGTTTGAGCTAAGAGCCGCAAAAAATGGCCTCAGTTACGAGCGATATTGTGGAGAAAGTCAAAGAACTAGCAGAGCTTTCTGCCGTCTTAGCTTTCCCGTGCCTTTTTGTCCCGTAAGTTAGGCTTTTTTATCATTTTGGTTGTGATCTGGCTTCTTTGTGATATTCATTGCCTCAAAAGCAAAGATGAATCTGCTTCTTGTATCATGTTTTACCATATTTTTTTCACAGACCTATTGTTCCTGAGCAACAAGAAATTGCTGTGAATGCTCTCCTAGCTCTGAATCCGAAAGCGGCTGTCTCTGGAAACGCTTCCCCTCCTCAGACCGCTAGTGGCGCTTGCACCCCCACCACCATGGCTACAACGGCATTCCGTGACGACTCACCACCCGATCTCATCTCTGCCCTTCGTATGAGCGCTGGTACGTACACTCCCGGCGAACCTATGACTGGATACGAAGTCCCCCGCACCAACAGCCTCTGTCTGCACGATAACCACCCCTATCATGGCGATATCAAGCCCATCATTCAGGGCTACTGTAATGGTGGCAGCTCTCCCGTTGGAACTCCTATCACGAGCCCGGTCAGTGCTCACTGTGATCGCTCTCCGAACGGACTCAAATCGAGGCCGAAAACGATGCACAAAACTGGCAACAACATCTGCCAGATTTGTGGAAAGAGCTATGCC
>VSKX01043503.1_pt1 | contig 12013 bp, 6 predicted proteins | sample 4799481 | NCBI WGS metagenome assembly VSKX01 (sample SAMN12179537, study PRJNA552185) | sponge metagenome | biome: deep-sea hydrothermal plumes; feature: spots directly above weak diffusing fluid; material: sea water; isolation source: sponge from the Swan site of a hydrothermal vent ...
CTCTGAGTAATTTTGCTACTGCTTTATAAAGAGTTAAACGCAATGCTTCTTTTTCGCTACGTTTCTCTTCGTCTATTGATTCATCGCCTGATTCACCGCAAAAAAAATGAATAAAGTCTTGTGTATTACGAGGCGCTTTAACTGGTTCACAAATCGCTCTAACAGTTTCTAGAGCATTATCTAAATCTTCACGTGCCAGTTCTAATCTATCTTTCAAAAGATCTGCAACATCTTCTGGATCATACCCGTCAAATGCTTCAGCTGTATAATCTTTAATAGCCTTGTCCAGTGATCGGAATAAATCTTTATAATCGATGATATAACCATATTCTTTATCTTCGCCATCAAGACGGTTTACACGACAAATAGCCTGAAATAAGCTGTGATCTGCCATCGATTTATCAATGTATAAGTAGGTTGCTGAAGGAGCATCAAACCCTGTGAGTAGTTTATCGACAACAATGAGCAATCTCATTTGTCCCGGCTCATTAATAAAACGTTTTTTCACAAGTTTTTCGAATTCACTGACTCGTTTAGCCGCTTCATCCTCACTTTGCTCAAAATAGTCGGCCAACATCTTACGATATGTGTCGTATTTAAAAAGCTTTTCAGTGAGACCTTCGCCCGACTCTTCACCTTTTATAGAACTTGCCGCAGGCTGATAACTGGTGACTATCGCACATTTACCATTAAGATCTGTCTTACTAAATAAGTCATAGACAACGCAAGCTTGATGCACACTAGCACAAACTAACATTGCATTTCCGTGACCATCCATGAGCCTTGGTCTTGTTTCCATATCCATCAAAATATCGCTGACAATTTGCGCTAACCGAGACTTACTCGAGAGCACTTTTTGCATCGTGCCCCACTTTTGCTTTAGCTGCATTTTTGCAAGATTAGATAGACCTTTTGTCTTTGCTTCAAACCATTGGTCTACTTTCTTTTTTGATGTTAAATGTTGGTCAATATCACGAGCTTCATATCTTAAGTCGAGTACTACTCCATCATTCACTGCTTCATTAAACTTATAGGTGTGAATATAAGGCCCAAAGACTTCTAATGATTTCTTTTTATTCTTTTTCATCAGCGGTGTGCCAGTGAAACCGATAAACATGGCTTCAGGCAAAATACTTGTCATTGCAGCATGTAGATCGCCAGACTGAGTTCGATGACATTCATCAACGAAAACAAATAAATTACCTTTAGCACTGAAATCTTTCGATAAACTGTTGGTTAGGGATTCAATAAACTCAGCCGTAGCCTCTCCGTCTTCTGAATCTTCTTCAACACCACCACGACCGAATTTGTGTACCAATGAACACATTAACCACGGATTTGTCTTGTTCAGTGTGGCTATAAGATCACTGCCACTTCGAGTTCGATAAATAGACTCGTCCACACCTGAGAAAACTTTTTCTATCTGCTCATCAAGCTCTGTTCTATCAGTAACAATCAGTACCCTTGAGTCTGTAATGTTTTCTCGTATCCATTTAGCCAGCCACACCATCGTCAAGCTTTTACCTGAACCTTGAGTGTGCCAGATGATCCCACCATGATGAGATTTGATGTGTTTTTTAGCAGCTTGAATGCCAAAAAATTGATTGTGACGGCAGGTCTTTTTTACTCCAGCATCGAACACAATAAAATCATGAATGATTTGTAAGAATCTTTTTTTGTTACACAACTGCTCTAAATGAATGTCGAGTAAACTATCATTGCTCTCTTCGGCTTCCGATTGGCTTGGTTCTTTCCACTGAAGATAATATTTTTCAGTCGTTTCAATCGTTCCATACCGCAAACCTTGAGTATCATTACCCGCCATAACCAGTTGCATAGTAGTAAAAAAATTACGAATAAAATCTTTCTTTTGGTTATCTAAGTTTTGGCGAATGCCCTCGCTCACCGCAACAGATGATCGCTTAAGTTCGATGACACCTAAGGCAATACCATTAACATAAAGCACAATGTCAGGCCGTTTTTTATTCTCGCCTTTTACCGTTACTTCTTGGGCGATAGCAAAGTCATTCGCTTCAGGATTTTTCCAGTCGATTAACCAAACGGTTTGGTTTTGCTCCCCTGTGCCTTCCTTCTCTTTTACGCCATAACGCAACAGTCGATAGACTTCTTTATTGGCATCAAACAGGTTTTTACCTTCACCAAGTGCCGAAGCAATATCTAATTTACGAAGCGCACGGCTGATCAATGCTTCACTATAACCTCGATTAACTAGCCATTTGTTGAGGAGTGCCGTTTCTACATTTCGATTGCTATCGCGATCTTTCCAATCACCGAGATAAGAATAATTAAGTTTGTCTTGGAAAAATCGTACCACACGGTTTTGAGTGGCACGTTCCTTTTGACCTACAGTACTCATACGCAACATTCTTCAGGAAACGACGCTTGAATGATTAATGAGATATTTCTAGGTAATGAATCCGGTTCAACGGTACCATTATCATTATAACTATCTTCATTAAATGCGAAAAAACCTTCTTCATAATGTCCAATTCTATAGCTATTTTGATCTTTTAACTCTACTTGTATATATGGGAATTCATTTCCATAAACTGATTCGTAACCAATACTAGCAACACTTTTTCTAAGAGAGCCAGATTGTTGCTCTTGCCAAAGTTGATCACATAAAATGTACGTATTCAGTTCAGCATGATAGCCCCTAAAAGACGACTTTGTAAGCAAATAGACCTTCTGTTCGATTCTATGGATAAGCCTTCTTTTACAATATTTTATTGTTTGTGGATTGTTTACTATTAACTCTCTCCAGCCACCACAATTAACTCTTTCTATAATTGAAGTCAGTCCTTCCTTAATATTACTACCAACCTCATTTACAAGTTTTTCAAAGACTGGCTTTTTAACGACGCTAAACCAATTCTCATTACGTTCCCTGTATGAACCTTTATTTGGTAATCCAAATGAATATTTATTAGTGCCTTGAGGGATAAGATAATCATCCATTGTTAACAATGCCCTTTGCAATAAAAACTCATCAGAGGATAAAATATCATCGCTCAGTAATCGTGCTATTTTAGATGCCTTTATTGAAAAGATTGACTGACAATATTCATCGTCATCATTTACAGACATATTTATAATAAATCCAAGTTTTCCGTTCAGATATGCATGCTTTTCAAATTCTGTAAACAGTGGTTCCCATGTGGCATCTTGCAAAATCAATTGCGCTTTTAAACATTCTTCAGCACGTTGCTCTGAATTAAAGCCATAGTCAAACTCATCTTTACTCAAATATTCATAGATGTTGTCTGCGTAATTGACCAATTTTAACAAAGCTTGAACAGCTGGAATAAAAGTAACATACTCATCAATACGATGATTGTTGATCAGATTATTTGTAACCCGTTGCCATTTTCTAAACGATGAAAAAACATTATCATTCCAATGTTCTAAAATTGGTGCATTTTCAATAAATAAGCAATCAGCATAAAACTTTATTTGATTAACATAGTCTCGATTAAAACCACCAACAGCATTTGAAAAGTTAATTAATAATGCATTAGAATCGTCTATCAAAAAATCAAGAACTTTGCTGACTCGATTTAAACTTTTTGAATCAAATGACTTATTAGCTTCGAAATATTCTGTCGGTAAATTGCCTTTTTCAGTTCTAGTGCTTTTCAGCCAATTTTTTTCATCTTCAATTAAAATTTGGTATGGTCGATTTGTTTTTTCGCAAGCTCTATAAAAGGCCATTAGATTAAAAAAAGTGAGATAAAGTTCATCAAAATTTTGCTTTAAATCTTTGGAGTTACGCCAAAATAAATCTAACCAGTCTTGGTCTAATTTATGTTCTAACACTTTGCCTTCTTCAGTATGATGAATTTGACTACAGAACCATGCTTTAAAATTTTCAAAATTAGTAAGTGGTTTACCACGTGCATTCATTTTTATGTACAGTTCGTCGGAAAGGCCAAATGAATGTAAATCTAGAAATTGAAAAACAATGTACGGAGTCTCCGCACTAACAATGCGAGAATACAATTCATTAGGACTTGAATTAAATTCATAATCAATGGTATCCAACATTCTTAAACAAGATTGAACCGTTGGATCACTTTGCCACGCAAGAAAAAACCATTTTCTATCTATTATTTGATCCGATAAAAGCTGATCATCATTGGTGATAGTTATATCACTAGAACTAGCTAACGCATCAAAAAACTCTGTAGCACTTACTCGAGTTTTATATGTGAATTTTGACTTTTGTTTAGTCGAATCATTAACAGTAAATGTATGCTTAAAATCAGTTAGCTTGTTTTCTTTTACCGCTATATACCAATGTAATAAAAATAAAGTTGTCAGTCTTTGCTGACCGTCTAACACGGAAAAAAGCTCGCGCTCTTTATCTTCAAAACTACCATATACAAAATCAAGATCTAGCGGCTGCTGTAAATATTCAGGTTCGGTCAGTAATGTATTTTTAATACTCTTTACAAATTGTTGTCTAACATTTTTAGTTTCAACTCGACCTTGAGCATAATCTCTTTGAAGAATAGGCACTTGAATATTTTCAACTTCAACAAATAATTGCACAAAGGTTATAGTTTTACCGTTGTTCATTTTAAAACCTCCTTGTTACTAAAAAATGTTGACAATATCTCTACAATGGCATTGAAGTAATCTTTATTATCATTTTCACCCCAAAACAGCATATTATTTAATTGCTTGCTGTAATACTTCAAAAACACATTCTTAGTACAAAGAGGAACAAACGTCGCGGACTTATCATGTGAAATAATTCTTTCCCTTTTTATAGGAAAAATAGCATTCTGATAACTTCGATTGGTTGAAGAATCTAAAAGCGTTAAATTTCCTAGTTCGTGATCAGCTTCTGACTCTTGGTGTTGACCGTATAAATTTAAGATTTCAAGATACAAACCCTCAAATTTTTCAGAATCAAAAGAGCTATTTGCTAGTAATTCATTAGCAAGCTTACTAATTTCTGTTTCAGCAGCAGAGACATCTAAGGAACTGTCACTATCTGATAAGTAGCTCAATACATTCTTAAGCCAAACTTTTTGTCGATCTGTGGAAGTTGGCATTTGTGATGACAATGAACGAATATGCTCAATATCCCACGACTCCATTTTGAATCTGTTAAATTGAAAGCGTTCATTACTGCTTGAACTCACAAGAAGGCTGGCGATATTAAAAAGAACCAATACTCGCTTAATCTGTAAATAAGATGATTCATAATTTAACTCTTCAAGCTCTTCACTAAGAAACAACTTGATTTCATCTTCATTTTCCAACAATTCTTCTAGGCTTCGTTCCTTAGGGAAGAGTAAACAAAACTCCTGCGATACTAACTTAAACTTGAATTGACTTTTACATTTACATTGGTTGTGTAAGGTTAATAAGTCGTCTACTTGCTTTCCTGAGTGTACTAACAAACCCACCAAGTGAAAGAGTACTCTATGCTCAAACCACTCTCTTAAAGTCATAAAACACTGCTTAACCTTGAGCCATTCTTCTTCAACAAAAACATCTTCTTGTAACAAGTGATTATGGAAAGATAAAAATATATAGAAAGGATCTCTTGAGGGGATTTCACTATTTACTGGTAACTGGGAAGTCACTAAGTTGAGAATAAATTCAATCCGATTAGCTTCTTTATTATAATTATTTAAGAAAAACCAAAACTCATCATTTTGTAGCCACTGTTCAATTTCGTCCCATTCTTGAGATATTTTTAATTGATTGTGATACTGACTTGATGTTTCGAAGTTACTTCCCTTTAGAAATAGCGCTTTTACAAGTTCTGCATTAGTAAGTGGTATTTTTCCAATATTCAACCTTGTAAAAACGGTCACTGGATCAATATCTTCGCGAACATCGTACCAAATGACTTTAACACTATTTAAGAATATAGATTCAATATCACTGATCAGATTTCGCTTATCTTTAAACCATTCTTTTATCTGACTATAACTTTCATAAATATGGAAAAAATCAATATTATCGTCTTTTTGTGCTTCATCAAGAGTCGCTAAGTAATCTTTACTTCCTTGTCTAGTTTCATACTCTATCGAATAAAGAGGTTCTCTAAACTCCTCGGCAAAACGACTATTAAAAAAACTGAGAATTAAAAATATTGTAGTCAATCTTTGCTGACCATCGACTAACTCCCACTGCTCACCATTTTTTCTAACCACAACAGGTTGTAGGCAATAAAATTCTTTTTTTGACCGACCATCCTGGTTATAAAATTCATAAACATCATCAAGAAGTTCACAAACTTGCCTTTTTGTCCAACGGTAGCCACGCTGATATGCAGGAATCAAAAAGCTTTCTTGCAACAATTCGTTTATTGGCTTAAGTACCAATTCATTATTCATAACTCAACTTTCCCTAGCAAATTGGAGGGAATAAACATTTCCCCCACAACAATTTTTTATTTTCGTTCACACAACTAACCGAAACATACTTATTTATTTAATTGGTAGTCTTGTTTTTCCTGTTAACAATTCTTGCATCATGCCTTGTTTGATTTGACGAGTTTTAGCGAGTCGTTGTTTTAAGGTTTGAATTTCTTCATCCATATCCCAGAGGATTGAAGCGATTATGCTTTGTTCTTCCACTCGCGGAAGAGCTATTATATAAGCTTTAACATCGTTACTAGTGATATTAGGATCTTTTCTGCTACTACTCGCCACTCCTTTCCAATAACCAACATTGTAATTTAGATTCGCTAACAGATAGTAAGAATTAAGTTTTTTAGGTTTGGGCTTAATAGCAACTAGAGCTTGGTTAATTGACGATGCTTGCGTTATATAACCAGTCCGACCTATTTGATTAAATCCGCCATACATAGCTGTTAACACTGTTCCAACAGGATATTTTTTAAGTCCAGTATCTGAAATTGCTAAATCAGTTATTTGTTCTTCTGAAATACTAATTAAAGAGTTATTAAGATCTGTTGTTTTAACCCAGTTATTTGTACCATTAACAAAGTATCTATCATTCTGCGACCTTGGTGGCGTTGTACCACCACCGAAGTTACAAACTTCATTTAATATTACAACCTCCCAGTCTTCTGGTATTTTACCGAGTTCGCTGGGTTTTGTGCCTTTGGGTGTACCGTCTGGATGAGTAAAAAAAGCAGGTAGGCGGGTTTTGCCTGTGAGCAACTGCTGCATAGTGGCAGTTTTAATCGCTTGCTTTTTGGCAATGAGATTTTGTAGTTCACTGAGCAAACCATCCATGTCTGACAACGCATTAGCAATAGCTGTTTGTTCTTCTTTAGGTGGGAATGGTAGAATAATATTTTTAATAATCCCGCCACTTAAATTTTCTTGTCCGCCAGAATTACTTAAATCTCGAATTTCATCGTACATACTATTGAGCACATGAAGAACGAATTTTACTGATATATTTCCCTTTAGAGTAATTGCAGCGCAAGCTTGGTTTATAGTTGCATTAATAGCAAGTAAACCAACTTTACCTCGGGTTTTTCCTTGCCCATACATGGCCATAAGAATTGTCCCACTAGAACACATTTTTGCAGATGAATTATCTAACCCTTCCTTTGTAATAAATTCATTTGCAATTTTAATATCCTCACCATTGATCAAAGTTGTAGTGACCCAAGGGATATTACCGTCCCAAAATCTAGCAGTTTCTCTATTTGGGGTACCACCCGAACTTACATTAGCTATTTCGGCAATAGTTTTAACTTCCCAATCATCAGGGATAATCCCGACCTCTGTTCGCTTATATCCATCAGGAATAGCTTTTTGAACATTGGAATTCACATTTGTTTGGCTCATAACGTCCACTCCAAACCCATAGATTTTAGGTGTTGTATTACTTTGCTGCTCTTAGTTACAACAGACTTTTCTATGGTTGATAGAGGCGTACTATAACGTTCTTCCAGCTCTTTCACTCTGTTTGCCATTTGCTGGGTCACGCGCTCAATTTCGGCTGTGATACTGTGTTGCAAAGTTGACTGCCACTTATCCTCTACGATTAAGGTTTTGACTTCATCGATACTTAATTTGGCATAATGGTTAAATACCGATAAATCTAATGCATCTTGTGCTTCTTTCACCACCTTTTTAGCGGTAGTTTCGGCTGCGAATAATTTTGCGGATTGTTTGAGAATTGTAAGCTCGTCGCCCTTTGCTAACTTAACTCGGGCAGCTACGCTTGCCTTGGTGATTTTATCTTTGTCGTTAAGTGCTTCGGTTAACAAGCCTTCTTCGCTTGTATTTTCTTCAATAAAGGTCTCTAACGCTTGAGTCGCTGTCTCTTGTTTTGCTTGTAATTCAGTTAGTGCTACTTGCTTGGTATTGTAATAACGAGCGACAATTAGAGCAGGCGGAATGAGCTCAGCTTTATACTTTTTCTTATTAATGACTAAATCAGGTGTCTCTTTAGTTTGACTACCTGCCGATTCGCCTTTTTTAACTGGTACAAGTTCTCGTAATACTTTACCCGCAGTCCAATCATCCTGAGAGATAACGTAAACATCGTCTTGCATGACATCAACCCAATAATCCATCAAGATTTGATAAGTGTCGTATTTGCTTAATAACTCACTGCTGCTGTATAGGTGTAATAAGTCTTCTGATATTTTATTAATCAGTGCTTTAGGTTTATCACCAAGCTTGATGTCTTTTAATCCTGCATTTTTTACCCAATTATTAAATGGAACAATACTACGACTGGCGAAGTCTTTGAATTCTTGATGTTCTAAGATGGTTGATTTGACTTTGGGAGACTCAACCATCGCTTGGCTGTAATCTTTTCGTGCACCACTAAATAAACTACTTCGAATGCTTGGGAACACTTGCCAAAAGTGATCGAGCGCATCTATATCACTGTTCGGTATTCCACCTTGCAAATGAGCACTTAAATCGTGCAAATCTTCTGGCTCTGATGAGTCGATATAACGTGGAATGTTTAGGTTGTAGTCATTAGTTGCGATTTCATCAATTGGCACTAAGCGGCTAAAACGGTTGAGCTCTTGGCCTTTGGTAAACACATCGACAATTTTATGAATATCTTGACTTCGTAGGCGATTTTTATTCCCGTCTTTAATAAAACCTTTACTGGCATCTATCATAAAAATAGAGCGACCTTCGATGTTACCATCAACATCTGTCATTGCTTTTTTAGCGTATTCTTTATCGATCACAATAATACAAGCAGGTATGCCAGTACCGTAAAACAGGTTAGCAGGTAAACCAATGATGCCTTTTATGTAACCTTGTTTGATTAAATTTTCACGAATTCGAGCCTCAGCATTACCTCGAAATAACACTCCATGAGGTAAAATAACCGCACCTTTACCCGTACTTTTTAAGCTTGTGATAATGTGCAGTAAAAAAGTGTAGTCACCATTTTTTTCTGGAGGAATGCCCCAAGTGAATCGTTCAAATAAATCATCTTCTGGGTTTAAGCCACTAGTCCAGTTTTTATTTGAAAATGGCGGGTTGGCAACAGAGAAGTCAAAGGTTTTAAGCTTATTGCTGGCATCTTTCCATTGTGGATCGGCTAGAGTATTACCTTTCCAAATTTTGGCCGTGGCGTTGTCATGCAAGATCATGTTCATTCTTGCAAGTGCGCTGGTTGCATTATCCATTTCTTGTCCAAAAATAGATAATCCTCTAGGTGCTTGATCACTGGCTTTCAACAGTAAAGAGCCTGAACCACAGGTCGGATCATATACAGTGGCATCTTGCGAAGTGTTACTAGTAATACCGACGACTTTAGCAAGAATTTGTGACACTTCTGAAGGAGTATAGAACTGACCTTTTGACTTACCTGACTCAGTAGCAAAGTGACGCATCAAATACTCGTAAGCATCTCCCAATAAGTCATCACCATCAGCACGATTACCAGATAAATCTAAGCCTTGGAAAATACCAACAAGCTTTGTCAGCCTGTCTACCATTTCCTTACCTTTACCGAGTTTATCTTCATCGTTGAAATCTGCTACATCAATAACGCCTTTAAGATCGTTGTCTTCTGCCAATGCACTGATGATTTTATTGATTTTATCGCCAATCTCTTTATCATTTTTAATGGCAACCATGTCATCAAAGCTCGCACCAGTAGGTACGATAATCATTCCATACGGGTCGTCCTTATACTTATCCGACACATATTTCATAAACAGCATGGTAAGTACATAGTCTTTATATTGACTTGCATCCATACCACCACGAAGCTCATCACAGCTAGCCCAAAGAGAAGAATAGAGTTCGTTTTTTTTAATAGCCATGAGCGTCCTGTTTTATGAATCCCACCGTTTTATTTTGGCGGTTCATCTATTAATGCAATTTGCTGAGTAATTTAACATAAATTTAGGCTGTATGTGTCCCCCCTTATCACTCTCGTTCTCTCCACTATTAATGTTTAAAATTGTTCCTGTTAGCTCAATGAAATGTACGTATTTCGAGCATTCAAACTTTTTGTAAAAATTATTTTCATTAGAAAAATATTTTTACACTTTCTCTGCCAAAAACTAAAATTTATATCAACTTCAAACACCTAGACATAATAAGTCAACAAATCACTACAAATGATTATATAAGCACTAGTATAAATATACTAACTTGCTAATAATTATACTTTTTCTTGTATTTGCCAGACAGATTCATAGTCCCTATAGTCTATTTAAACCTGCTCAGTCGAGCAGGTTTAAATAGGGAAATAAGATGAAAAATACAACTACAAACAAAAAATGCAGTGACAATTCTAGAGGTAATAAAAAGGTTACTAGAGCAGCTAAAGAGTATCTCGACCGTAAATTACGGACGTCTCATCCTGAAGGTATTTTTGACTCAGTTGGTCGATTTAATCTTAGTGCTAAAGAAAAAGATGATTGCTGCTTAGGGATCCGTGCGCCATCTCGCAACTATAAGTACACTGAAATGTTGCATGCAAGATCCGCTTTGCATGTTGCTAACTTATTTAAAGTTGATCGCCTGTTATTACTACGAAGAGCAAAAGAATTAAAAAAATCAGGATATATCAAAAATTCTGTTGAAAAGAAGGGGCCTATTAACCCGAACGACTCATCAATACCAGTATGTAATCAATCGGAGCAATAAAAATGACGTTAGTACAAGATTGGATTTTACTTAAAGCAACCAAAGACTATCTACTTAGAAAAGCTAAAAAATCTCATCCAAAGTTCTGGAGGAGTAATAAGACAGGCTTAAAGTATCTCTCTAAAGGTGAGCATTGCAATTGCTGCAAAGGTATAAAGAAGCCATCAATACGTTTTCCTAACTCAGAAATGAATCATGGCCGCACTGCAATACATTTAGCAAACTTATATGGCGTAAGTAGAGAAGATATACTTGCTAAAGCCCAAGAACTTAGAGGCATTTCATAGCAGTGAGGTCGTGATTGCTTTTTAGATTGCAGTTACGACCTTTCTGTTATGACAAAGTTAACAATTTATATTCTCACTCAATCATATATCAAAGGTATATCACACAAATATGTAAGTATCGTTTATGCTACTGTAATTAATATTTTAATGTATTCAAATTAGATTCTTGAGCATTTTCATTTTTTTAGAGCACATCTATTAAGAAATTTTTTATCACATAATCATGGTGATATTTTGATTATTTCATTTCACATTCGACAACTATTTACCAAGGGCACCTCTATCATAAATATAAGCATCCTAAAGGTAAGAGTATAACTAATAAAGTTCATCGAGATCGGTTCGGTTTTCTTTTAGTACTATAAATCACTACTCCTATGGATATAGAGAAATCATATATTGAAAGTAAACATAACTAAACAGTCTCACTATCAATCCGTTTCGAATTATATAACCACTTTTTATTCTACAAAAATGCTTTTCCTTCTAAAAACTTTAGACTGCCATTATATAACAAACAGTATAGGTAAGATATTGTTATTCATATAACACAAACACAGGCAACTAGAAATCTAATACAAACCATTACTTAACAATCATACATCTAATAATATAATCTTTATACTC
>VSKX01005237.1_pt1 | contig 12008 bp, 8 predicted proteins | sample 4799481 | NCBI WGS metagenome assembly VSKX01 (sample SAMN12179537, study PRJNA552185) | sponge metagenome | biome: deep-sea hydrothermal plumes; feature: spots directly above weak diffusing fluid; material: sea water; isolation source: sponge from the Swan site of a hydrothermal vent ...
AGCGGTAACCATACAGAAAGCACTCTGATTGAGACCATGGGGCCTCTGTCCTTTATTCAGAGGTGTCCACTATTCAGGGAGTATTTTGTACAGTAAAGTGAGCCTGAGCTGTGTCTGTTATACAGTGTCTATCCACTATTCAGGGAGTATTTTGTACAGTATTGATATTAAAGTGAGCCTGAGCTGTCTCTGTTATACAGTGTCTGTCCACTATTGAGGGACAGTAATTGATAGTAAAGTGAGCTTGAGCCAGGTCTGTTATACAGTGTCTGTCCACTATTGAGGAACAGTATTGATAGTATGTTTGTGTGTAGTGCAGTCAACTTGAGTCTGTACACAGTAAATGCTCTAACCTGTTCTCCCTGTTCTCTAAATTAGCCCCAATTTGCAAGTGATAATGAAGCATTTGCTGTGATTAGCAAGGTTTTACATCATCTCGACACACACACATTAAGTCATGTGCTGTGTATCAATTGCCCATCACCTTATTAGTATAATTTGAGGAGCTAAGTGTATCCATGGAGTTGATGTACTGAGCTACCTGCTGTCATGGCTACAGAGGTCACCCATTATCATGTCTTGGATTACTCCGTTTTTAATTTCCTTGGCATTTTTAACTGGTTACCATATGGATTTTGTTTTATTCCTAATAAGTTCATGGACATTTATTAATCCTGTGATGTAAAGCTATCAAAATAAAGTCATCTCCCGTGAGCTGCTCGTATCCAGGCAACCCTTGTGTACCTCAAATTACCAGCTTCCTGTGTCAGGCTGTATATTGTGGGTGCAACTATTTGTCACTATGAGGGTTGCATATCATGCACGGGGGGGGGGGTTTGTCAAAACAGCAAGCAAGCAAGCGTATTTACTTTTGCAGGAGATTTTGTTTACACATGACAATGGTATAGAACATAGTCATAAAATTATAAGAAATCCAGTAGACCTTGCTAATGATAATTATAATGTGTCTAAAACTTTATCAGCCCTGGGTGTACCTATGACCTTGCTCACTCCTTTCTCAAAACCTGCTCATTTTGTGTGCCTTTTTCCTATAGGAGGTGATTATGAGCCCCCAGAGTTCATTTCCTGTTCACAGTTCACACTTACCTCATGTGTGCATGCATGCATGCCCCCTTGTGTATTCTCCAGCTAGGGACACTTGTATATAGACTCTGACCTTGTGCATGTGTACCCTGAGGCTCTAGTCCCAAGAGTCACATGAAAGAGTTAGTATGCTGGCTTCATACTTCCTTCTCATGCAACCCCATGACCCATCTCTCTTGAGCACTTTTTGCCCCTGCTCTATAACACATTCCAAGGGCTAAATAAAGCCCCCCAACTACTTATAGGATTTGTGAAGTCGTAGCGCATACACGCAAGAGGTTTGTTTCGCTGTTACTGGTGCTGTGTGGATCTATTACATGCAGGTTGCCATATGATGTATGAGAAAATGCTCACACTATATGTCTTTAATACGCGATTAGGTTAGAGAAAGAATCCTTGATCGACTTGTCCTGAAAGAAAAGCTGTAACTCTAACCGCTAGATCTGGTGTTCTGGTGAAAGTAATCTACTAAGAATCCTATTAATATATAGGCTTTGTGATATGCCTATAGGGTTAGTGTTCAGTGGTTGTACTCCACGAGTAGAGTTACTGCAATAGGCACACTTTAGGCTCCAGTATTCTGAGGATGAGTACAGCCTTGATCATGAGCTGCACTGCATGCAGTACTGTAGTGCATGTACCGTGCAGTGCATGCAGTGCATGCAGTACTGCACTGCATGCACTGCATGGTACATGCAGTGCATCTATAGATCTGAGTTGGTCTGCACTGATTGCAATTTGTGGCAACCTAGCTATTTCACACTCTTTAGCTACTTCACACCAATCCTTTCAACAGTCGGGCCAGAATGCTTGGTGTGTATATCAATAACCAATCACACATAACAAGTGAAAATAAGTTCTAACTAGCATTTCCCTCCACAGTACTAAGGTTGTAATTGTGTATGTAGGGTATTATAGTCTACACTATGTCCTTGGCTACTGATTTGCATTCTTTTGCTTACAGGTGCGGCACCTTGGTAACGACTTTGTGCACATAGTGTGGAGTGAGCATTGGCGGGACTATCGCAGAACCACATTCAAGACCCAGTTTGGAGATGTCATTATCATCATCTATCCACAACCAAACGGTCTCTTTAGAGTGCAGATCAATATTGAAAAGGACCGAAAAGCAAATGTAAGTCTGTTGTGTGTACACACAAATTTGTAAGTTTGTAAATAATAAAGTCCCTTGCGTAGTTCCTAAAAAAATTTCTTCTCCCAAATTTCAAGAGGTTTTCAATGTTTTGCTTGAAGACCAGTACTTTCATGGTGTGACTTTTCTCTGTATTTCAGGTGTCACTATTTGGTCCCCTGTTTGACGGAGCTCTTGTGCCTCGTGACAGTCTCCCTGCACTAGTTCGTGCTACAGCTGTCAATGGTCTGAGGGCTCTACGCAGTTCCCTCATAGGCAGCAGGGGAAGGTACATCGTATAGGTTCCCTTTGTAGGGACTGAGTGCAATGCATAGTGGTGTGATGTTGGTTGTAGTGTACCTAAGGTCAAATTGATTTGAGTTGAGCCCTCGTTTTCTAGTTATAACTTGGCCATACTTCAACCAATTTCAACCATTGTTCTAAATGCCGCTTTCAGAGAATACCTTTACAATCTCACAATCAAAGGTTAGCTATTTTCATATAGGACAGATAAGCTGATAATTTACTATGTTCACAATGTAAATTTACTTCCTGTCTTACTGCCTGGGCTCAACTCAAATCAATTTGACCACAGTAGTTTTATTATGGTGAATTTTTAATTGTGTAGATACCAAGAACGACTGCAAACCATCCACAAAATCACTGACATGAAGCTAATGTCATCGTTTGAGGAGTTCTCTGAGAATGTAATGCACCCGCTGGAGATGAGCTCGGCACAGCCTGTGCCCACTGCCGCCTCCTCTTCTCGCAAGGCCAGTCCAACGAGGATCCTGTCTAGTTTCATGTCCGTCCCGTCCATTGTCCATCGCTTACACCATCACAAGTCCCCCTCCCCTCACTCTCTCTCCTCACAATCCTCTCACTCTCCAAAGACTATGACAATGTCTCTCTCCTCTTTTCTCAAGATCCCCACACTAAAGGACCGCGTGGTGGACAGATTCTCTCCTCCCGCTCGAAGGCAACGATCCAGCACTAATGATGACAGGATACAAGCCTCTCCAAAATGTAAGTCTATGACCAACTCCCACTCACACCCACTATGCACTCCACATGCATTCCCTACAGTCAGCGAAATCCGACGAAATAGCTCTGTGCCGGATCTGTCAGACATTGAAAAAATGTCCGTTCAAGATCCCAAATCGAACTCAGATAGCAATAAACTCTTAGATATGCGTGCACAGTTACCACTGTGAATTATTTATTGATTTGCTCATACATGTTAGTTCAAAGCCTCACTGTTCTTACTATTATATCTGGATTATGATGATTTACTCCGTCCGCTCTTTTTAATTTTTGGTTGTGAATAAGCATTCACTGGGCCTTGCTTTGAATAAGCATTATTATTGTAGCTGTATGCCATGGTACCAACCAAAACAGATAACTTGTATATGTTGTACGATGTATTTAGCATAGAGACTGAGTGTGTGCATGTGTGTATACACTATAGTTAGCAGTTAGGCTATTACTGCTTCACTAGGCCTTGCTTGCCATCCACCCTCTCAAAGTGCTCATCCACTTCAAGTTTGGTGGACTTGTTGGCAAACAGAACATCACTCTAGGGTATCACATTACTGCCTTGTAAACTTAATAATCCTTTGACTAGATTGCCTAATGCAATCCCAAGTGAACTTATAAGGACCTGTGTGTGACACAGAGAGATTTAGTCCAAAGGAAACCCTGACAGTAAAGCACTCAAAGGTTTCCCTCTAACGACACCGAAGCATGCATGTGCACTTATACACAATTCCACTGCAATGTACTGTACTGCAACTAATTCCAGACAGTCAGTGAGAAATTATAGGTTGGCATGCTATGGCCCATAACTGGTTTATTGTGGTTAGCGAAAGTTGATACCTCAACTTGTTTGCACACTATAAGCTATGAATATCTTACCATGGATCAAGTTTAGAGAATAATTATTCATGTATTATGAAAATTGTGTGATGGATGTGATATATTATGGATAATATACATGAAACCAGCGTGAATAAGGCCTGCCTAAAAAGTGGTTCACGACGAATGTCTGAAGTAACGGTTTTTCCAACAAAAAATGAAACGGAGATATGACTTGCCATATAATACAAAAATCAGAGATAACACAAGGGGACATTAAACAAGTACAAGTGATAAAAATAAGAAATCAATAAATACAATCCTGTATGATCCTGGCTGTAGCAAAAATTATTAGAAAAAAATATGCCAGTGAGGTTTAGATTGACGATGAGCAGTTTACACTGTTGACTGAATTGACTGAGCTGTGACTTGAGTACATGTTCACTGTGTCCGTGGAGTTAACTGGGAGTGAGTTCTGTGAGGAGGTTGTCGGGAAACTAGTGTTTGTATGAGACTGGGAGAGGGGGAAACTATTACTCGAGGGGGGGAAGAAGGTGGCCGGGTGACCGGGGAGAACCGGAGTCGTGGGCATAAAGAAAAACTGCTGAGTTTGTGGCGACAGCGGAGTGAGACCGGCAAACGGCATTCCATTTGAGACAATGCTTGGGCTGGGGAGACTTGGGAGCTTGTACGCCGAGTTGATACCGAGACCTGATGCAGAGGGGATGCTCGCTGCACTGGGTAGGTACGGCAAAGAGGAGGGAAGGCTCACACCGCCTCCACTGCTCGTGGTGGTCCCAGGCTTCAAGAGACTGTCCATGGAGAACCCAAACGACTGAGACTTGTTCATCCCAAACGGTGACACAATAGGGGGGTAGCCAAAGGAGAATGGCATCGACGAGGCAGCCGGGTTATGCAGTGTGCATGGGATGCCGCCACCGTTTAGACTGGCCGGAGGGAGAGCTGACGGACCCGTGACAGAGGGATTGTGAGAAGCCTCCAGACCCCCCATGGGACCACCAGGGTGGTGCATCATAGGATGGTGACCGTATGGACCCATCTCAAAGGGAGGCATGCCACTGAATCCAGGGTGTCTTTGCATGGTTAGGGGCGGGACTCGCATGTTGTGGCCATAGATATCGTTGCCTTGGTGTCGTCTCGAGATGGGTCGTCTTCTCAGTTTTCCAGTGGTTCCGCCGATAAACATTATATCGTCGCTAGATGGGTCTAGGGTCCAGTAGTTGCCTTTGCCGGGGTCGTCGTAGGGACGAGGGACTTTCACAAAACACTTGTTGAGCGAGAGATTGTGTCGGATCGAATTTTGCCAGCCTTGTTTGTTTTCTCTATAGTACGGGAAGTTCTTCATGATGTAGTCGTAGATTCCGCTAAGAGTTAGTTTTCGTTCGGGGCTAGATCTGATGGCCATTACTATCAGTGCATTGTATGAGAATGGAGGCTTAGCTTTCTTTGAGTCAGTGTCATCTTCTTTCTTGACATCAGTGGATTCGTTTTCTGAGTCAGCTTTACTATCGGCTCCGCTGTAGGAGAGAGTTTCTTCGAGTTTTACTGTCGTTTTGGTATCTTGCACAAGGTCGTCCACAGACGCAGTGTCCCACGATGCATTGCTTGCAGGAGTGCACGCAGATCCAAGGTCCAGATCTGTGCTGAACTGCTGCTGGCAGGACGAATTGTACATGTCTTTTTGCGAGGTTAGGGATCTGGTCAGCTCAGTTGCAGTTGCATCCACCTGTATAACCGGGCTGTTGCTGTAGGTACGCATAGATGCAGGCAATCGCTGGTGCAGGTTTGGTAGCTGTTTAGCCAGGGTAACTGACATAATATGAATGGAGAAATGTAGCACTAAAGCAACTGTTGTTTGCTTGTAACTTTGTTCGTTAGCTGGAGCTAAAAGTTGTAGATGCCTGTTCTTATACAAACTTCTGCTTACCAATAAAATGCTACCAATAAAATACAGGATGCATTATCAACTTCCGGTAAATCATTAATATAATTATACACTTCCGGTGAAACATTTAATTATACAGTTCCTCTCAGTCCTTGGCTGCAATTAAAAGGAGTTTTTGTTTACTTCTCCCTACTCCATGTTCCTACTCCATGTTAGGGACATGTCTTTTTATATTAAATACTCCTACTTGCAAAGCTGCAATTGATGATAGGCATTGTTCCAGCTGCAATTAGCCTCCCACTATTGAACATAGGAAGTGGGACTATTGTCCTGATAAGTGGTATTAGCCTCCACTGCCAGTTTGGTACATTTTTAATACATTGTCACTCTCACTTCTACTACAAATTACACAAATTACACTAATTAGTCACTATTGGCTGTAATCAAACTGCATTATACATTAGAATTTGCACACACTAGAGCTCACGCTAGTTGTCAGAGTGTCAGTTGACACTGCGAACCCTTAGCTTAGGTGAAAAGTGAGAATGCATAGTTTGCTAGTTAGCAGCTGTCCTCCAGTTAAGGTATAAGGCTTTCTGTTGTCATTCCCACTGGTTACCACCTCTGGATGCACTAGTCAGACCACACTGATCACACACCAGGCTCATCGCTGGTCAAAGCACAAAGGGCCGCTAATTGGTGACAAATTTAATTAGACGAGTCAAAATCACTCATTGCCCGACTTAGATCAAAGAGTCTCATTACATTACGTAATTATACCAGTTAGGCTTGGATAAAATACTGACTACACTTCATCTCCTACTATGACAAAAGCACCATTGTATACACATTCCTATATCTAGTACTGACTTTATATGTCTTCTGAAGAATGATCTTCGTATTCGACATCGTCAACCTCGCTGTGTAACGCATCATTAACATCCCTATAGTAACTGATTACTTAATCATTAATGCAGAAGACATTTCTCTCTCCCAAGGTAGACAGGATACTGATCATTAATGCAGAAGAGAGTTCCCTCTCCCGAGCCTGGCAGGATGCCGCGCAATAACAGACAAAATGTGAACACAAGGCATAAGTTGGTACACAAAACCTTTGATACAGACAGTACGGCGACATTCACTATTCTATTCACAGTAAATGAAGCAGGTAATTGCCCACTTATTCTATTCTTGTTCTTTTAGCTGATGGTAGTTCACTTTCAATGTCATTCACTGATTTAGACAACGTCTGCTCACACTTTATCATCTCCTCCTCTTCAACTGTGCAGGAAAAATCACACAAAACTCTGTTGTATACATCTACAGCGCACACCAACGTGATCAAATGTTTAATGTAATGCTTCCACATTCCCTTTGATCCGCCCACAAAAGTCACAGTACATGCACATAATCAGCAGACAGGTACACAATGACTAAAGTCTATTCGCGTTCACCTGGTCCCCGGAAGTAAAATGCACATTATATTTTTCATAATCTTTTGACTGGCTAATCCTACAAATTTTTTGAAACGATGGTTAAAAGCGGCGTTAAATTAAAAAGAGAATGATACTTGAAATATTAAAATTGATACAGTGCAAAAACTGAGGACCAGGTGAACGTGAATAGACTTTAGTGTGACTGTTAACACAATGTATGAGAAAGGGCTACAAACACACGAAAACGGTACAGAGAATGAGCTTATAGTAGTACTGCAGAGTTTGAGTTCCACTTTAGTTACTAAGGAACCAGTTAGCTAATGGCTAGCTCAAATTCCATGGCAACTAGCGACCACAAGCTATATCACTAATGGAAGTGCAATTAAACCCTGCGCACTCAATCTACTGGCTTCAAATGAACAAGAACACATGATTAGATAGATGCAACTAAGTGAGTGATAATTATAATCATTGAACTGGAAGTTTACTTATTCATAACTTAAATCATGCAGATTGTATAAGAAGCTTACACATAATTATGCTCAAACTCTTAAAAAAACAGCTGTATATGAGCCAGGAAATTTAGCTGCCAGAAACAGTAGTTCACTTGTACACACTAGCTCTGATGGTGATTGGACATTGGTGATACTTCAGTTTGTGTTCACAAATTTCTGTGTTTACAGAGATTATGTGTCACTATTATAACATTTTGAATTCGTAGACTACCCAAATATCGTTTAAATATTTGACCAATGTTGTTAAACTGCTTAATACACGAAAACTGAGTAAAACAACAACTTGCATGCACTGTGTACACTGAGCACCAACACTGGACTAAAAACAAAATTAGCCTATACCAATTTGATGGAGCAACATCGGAATTCCTAACGCCAGAGAAAGAAATTCATAGCTTATCAGTAGGCTTCGGGTCAAGGGTACCAAAATAGAAGCATGCCAGTTACCCATACCAAGCGAAATTCTATAGCTAACTTACCGGCAACTGAATACAGATGTAACCTTCAATGTCAACAGTTAAGAGTCCGATTACAGTCAGCCACGCTAACTGTCTATCGGGTGACGCATGACCCATGGTGAAAGTATAGAATGACAAAACAGTGCGCTTATAGGTTGTCTGCAGACCAAAGCCTCCATATATTAACGCTAAAAACATCTAAAAACAATAAAAGTGATAATCCCCATTATTTGTAAGCAAGACTCTACTGGGGTCTTATACTGATAGGTAAATGGGCATTTTGTTCAGTTAAAAATTCAGTGAAACAAGTGCTGTTTGGGACTATACATACTGCATCTTACACATACCGATTCTTTGCAGAGTATTAACTTAGCAACCTTTGATCATTCTTCAAAGGTTACCTTAAAACTGCAGAGGGTGTTTAAAATCAATGATACGGTTGACAAATAAAAATCCTGGAAAGGGCCGGAAATACTTTGGGCTTACAGGTGGGTGCATGTCTATGCTCATTGACCCTTGTAATTAGTTAAACAAAGGTTGTACAAACACCAACCCCTTCACTGCAACAATAAACAATGCAGGCAGTAACTTGGATAATTGGACACACTGCAGCCCCAACATCAACAAACAGTGACACAAGTGCAAGCTTAAATTAATTGCTACAAAGGATTGCATTGTCTTAATTACAACAGAGGGTCAAAAACCGCAACAAAAAAACCATAGTACATGGAGATCTATACACGTACACATAGATTTCTGCAGCAAGCTAGATGCGAATATCTGCATGTGCTGTATGACATGTCCTTTTAGACTCTCTGTTGCAAAATGATTCCTGTACTCTCCAGCACATAGTTTACAAGTTAGCAATTTTAACACACATCGCATAATCACAAAATCCCAGCTACCGTACTGGCGTGTTATTAAGCGCATCTCACATATAAGCGCATACTCGCTTTTAGGCACTGGCTACCTTCTAATTATAGCACACTGTATTTCCTTTGTTAAGGTACTTATTCACTTATAAGCGCACAGTGCCTTGCTGTGGGAATATTATAGGTGCATGCGCTTAATAACGGGCCAGTATAGTATACACTGACTTCATGAGCATAGTGGTCAAACAGAACTGAAGTTGGCATTACACAAACCTTCTGCATATGCCACTGTGTCTGGGAGCTGGAAACTAACTCGAGTCATGGTTTTGTTAGGGGCCACTTTTCTCACAATGCCCACAGAATAAGTCCCTTCGATCAACTTCTCCACTCCCAGACTCCCGGCAACCATTTTCAAAGAATCTTGTTCTGGTGAACTGGTGGACTTGGAGAAACAGTAACAGTGTATTCGTGGAAGAGGAAGTTGGGCTCGAGAATCGAGTGGTATGTTTGAGAACAATCCCCTAAAAGCATCAAGAAACGTATGTGCGATTGCAGGGAGATTCATTATAACATCCGTATACATGCGACCAACTCTGTCCTTGACCATCCATTCGGCTATAAAATTTGCAGTCATTTTTCGTATAAATTCCTTCCCGTCCAAATTATAGGTAATGACCTTATGCAAAACGTTATTTTTCTTAGCATTTGCACACAAGTACTTGTATGAATGCGGGTTCAGATCATTTGCGTACACACTACAACCTTTCTTGGCAGCCGGGATAGAAAATGGACCCACACCAGAAAAAACATCGATAACTAAACCGTCTTTGGGCAACAGCTCCACCAATCGTTCGTGTTCACTATGCAATCTAGAGTTCCAGTAAACCTTCGAGAAATCAAAAATAAAAGAGCACCCGTTTTCATTAACCGTAGTTAAAAGATTGTCCTCGCCAGCTAAGACTTCCATTTTGAAGAAACGAAAGGTATTGTCAATTTGATCTGTCTTGTTCACAACGGTTTTGATCAATTGATGCTTATCCAGCGTTACTTGGCCTGTGTGAAAACATTAGATTTCAGAGAAATGACTTATCAATGAGCAGTACGTAAACAAGTGTACAGCTATAATTATACGTAAGTATCTATATCTAGTAGTAGTTCAGGGAGGAAGCAAACATTAGCCAAAAGCATCTTTTGATGCACCCAAATTGTCATTCAAACACACCCATCCTAGAGCAGGTGATAATAACAGTAACAAGATTGTTTAGGGATTTATTAAATTACCTACGTTAACATTATTTTACGAAAATCAGTACGTCGAGGTAGTTCCCCCTGACTCACCTATGAGACTCTTAAATGGCATGGCTTCCTCCCTCAAGTTGAAGTGAGCAATGTGGCCAATAGCCTCGAACCCAGACGGCACCTCCTTTACAGTTTCTGGCAGCACAGCTCTCAGTATGGCATTGTGAGAGTACGACTGTGGATAGGCGAGACACACTGTGTGAGTGGTCTCTTCACCACCATTGCTAGCAATCCAGTCATGGTCCACTGGAGAGATGGGGTGTGGTCTCAGAGCCTCGGGCAGGAGGAGGAGAGTCTTAAACACCTGCACAGAAACTATATAGGACTAGCACACACCCAAACATTACAAATATTCACTACTAGAAAGACTGTTACAATATCCTTATAGTTTTGCATAATCATTCTTATGGTGTTTTATGATTCAATAATTACACAATACATTGCTCAAAAGAATACATTTCATTGCTGCTCAAAGCTATCTGCTTCGAGTCAACTCATAATTCTGAAACAGATGGTGGCGACATACAAGAGTTGTATGTATAAGAATATTGCAATACCAGATAAAGACAGCTGAGCAGGCTAACTAGTGCACAAGTGTCGATAAGGGCATCACTACAATGGGGTCGTTACTGGCCTCACTACCTTATTCCTCGACACAAGGAAAGCAAGCGAAGCACGAACTTTCCTTCATGTCAAAACAAACAAACCGCACACATGACCTCTTTCACACGGATCAAACACCACATGCACGGCCCCTTCGCTGTATAAAATCCCCGGAAGATAAATACGAGGGTAGTACATTTTATGAATAAACCTCACAAACAAGAAAACTGTAACTGTCAATTTGCCACCAACTAACACACAGAGGCACACACACACACACCACACCTCCACTGCAATAAGCAGTAGACACAGATCTCTGAGAACCTCTCCCCACATAATATGCACACATGCAACCATCAGCCCGTATAAAAGGCTAAAAACCATCTCAAAAGATAGCCTCTAGACATCTTCTATTCAAGAGTTAGCCCCTAGACTTCCTGTCCACACGCCACAGGAAAGTCTGACCATGGGACACACACACTTGTGGCGGGATATGGTTTTACTGATTAAGGATCGAACAATACTTTAGTCTCCCAGTGTGTGCCCTCAGTTCCATGTGTAAAGAAACAAAATAATAAGCTGCACAAAGCCATTGTTTACTGAAAATATTCTTAATAAGTGGGCTACGACAGGAAAACTATTTCCTCTGCTTGTGTTTCAATGTGTACTGTCACGTTACCGCCAGTGACATTTGGGGGCGAAAGGAGAAAACAAATAGACAGTCACATTATTTTAACGTAGTGACTATTCGTCCGGTTCTAGTGGAGAGGGTTAAGGCACGGGTCGTGCGTAGACTAGGGAGAGGGTTAAGGTAAGGATCGGGTTGGGG
>VSKX01080693.1_pt1 | contig 11979 bp, 13 predicted proteins | sample 4799481 | NCBI WGS metagenome assembly VSKX01 (sample SAMN12179537, study PRJNA552185) | sponge metagenome | biome: deep-sea hydrothermal plumes; feature: spots directly above weak diffusing fluid; material: sea water; isolation source: sponge from the Swan site of a hydrothermal vent ...
AGATTTCTCTGTACTTGCAAATGGTGGACACAATTTTCACGCACCACGAAGAAGATAAAATTAAGGTCTTCAATAAAAAAAATTGGGATGTGGCTGCACTTGTATGTATTCCGGATTTTGAATTTATGGTTATTACACTGTAGCTCCACCCTTAAATGTCACATGTCCTCCAAATTTGTTGAGCATGTAGCTTGTTTATAAGTCTACATGTCTACAAAGTTTTATCAAATCGTATGTATGATCACTTGTTATTGTGTGTGGGCATATGCCTGAGTATAGCCTCGTTCCCAGGCCGATTTTTCTCTAATAGACTGACACTAAAAAATACGGCCTGGTATTTATTGCATGGGTGATATTAAATCATTGGTAAATTTTGTCATAAATTACCGTAAATCTTCAAAGAAAAACAAACAGGCTTCAGTGAAAGGTCCACTAGACCAACGCGAGAGAGGGCATAGCCTACAACTTCTTTACACTCAGTAGTTTCCATCGCCATTACAATAGAGTGTCACGGATATAGTAAATAAAGAAGTATATGATTATAGTATTTTACAAGCAAAGTACTGAAGATTACTATTTCCCCAGATTCTGGGGAAATGGGCACGCATGCGCACTATCACCCATGCAATAGATACCAGGCCCTCTTTTTGACATAAGATCTATTAGAAAAAAGACGGCCTGTGAACGAGGCTATAGGCTATTATGATGACGTGCTTGGGGCATACAAAACCCCGAAAAAATGCTTTCATAACAAAAATTTCCCAATATATGGTACACGTATTTTTTTATAGATAACATATACATGTAAGCATGAACGTTGCATGACATAGCAGTCCCCACTCGTACTGTAACTGTACAACAAGTAGGTTAATTTGACAAACCTGAAACTCGTTTCCTTTCTCGTAGTTCTTGATGCCATAGTTGTAAGTGAGTTCAACAACAAAGTGGTTATCCTCTGGACCATAGCCCATCATGGTCTTGCTCCACTTGCCATCATACGGCCTGAGGCAAGAACAGAGTCACACACGCGTGCACAGCTATGGCGCTTGGAACTAATCTAATCATACTTTGCTCACCCATTGCAAGAAGCTTTGCATCCCTCCTCAAATTCCTCATGACGTAAAACCTGCAGGAGTTGATTTATATAGCTATAGCTAGCTGCAGTTCTACCACACGTGACAGATAGTGCTAGTGTGTTGGTGTCTAGCTAGCTAATAAAAGTAAGAATATGCTATAAGAGATTTAGATCATGTGCAACCTTCATTCCTAGGACATCTCTGTAGAACATGGCAGTCTTTGTCCTGTCTGCCACCTTGAAAACAAAATGAAGAGCTCTTCTAGTAGCCATTTTTCAGTTGTGTGTAAATTGTCAATTTGTTAATTGTGTGGGCAGTTGGGGGAGGGGCTCAAGCATGCATACACAGTACAGGCCGATTTCATTCTGTGTTAGCGATACACATCTGAATACCAAATTCAAAGAGAGTGAGTCGCCGAGTACGAGTGTACGTGTGTCGCCTATAGTTCCTGCTGCCTGTGTCAGAAACTAGAATGTGTGATTCAGATGAATTCAGTGAGAAGGCCTATCCATCAGTAAGACTATCTTCCATAAAAAAGTCAGTTTTACAGCACCATTCAGAAGAGAGAGAACATGGTATTACTGCCATTCGAGGTAGAAAATATCGCATATCACCTCACAAACCATCCCCCACAAAGCGCAAGTCACGCCTCTCAAGTGGGAGCAGTAGACGTGCAATCTCGTTTGATAAACCCAGCAGAGACAATACAAGAAAGAGCCCGAGTAAAGAAAGGCAATTTGTGACGATGCCGAGAGCCCAAGTCGAAGAGAACACTGAATCAAAACTGATTGAAAATTACGGAGCAGAAGTTGAAGCTGAATCCAAGAAAAGTGCACGGTAAAGACTACGACTTTGAATGAATTTATGAATGATTGTGAGCGTTTATTCTTTCCTCGATTCCTCTGCAGAGCTCAATCCACTCAACAAAGGGTAGCCAGTATAACAGAGGAGGTAGTGTTCAGCTCTACTGAGAGAGAAGACTGGCAACCTATATCTCCAGACACTCTCACAGTGATCCACGACATCCTGGCCACTGCCCTGAGGTGAGTCAGCACAGCACCCTGCATGCTGTCATTGCCTGAGCCCTTCACATGAGGCCCTTCACATGGACTGCTGTAACTGAATGCGCATAGTAAAGCAGTGGATGTAATATAATAATAATTATAGCATACATGTAAATAGAGGAAATTCATCGTGTACCGTACCGTATAGCGGGAAATTTTCGTTGGGTTAAATTTTCGTTATCATGCCAATTTAATTTTCGTTTGGGGGCTCTCCGTAACGAAAATAACGAGCACAACGAGCTTTTCCCTCCATACGGTATCACAGTTAACTACTACCTAGACCCACTTTTTGTCCAAAATAGCGGAGACTTTTTGTCAGTCTGAGAGAGAGAGTGTGTTGTAGTGTGTTCACCTCTCCCCCCCCTCCATTCAGACAGAGCACTGGAGAGCTGACAGGAGTGACGGAGAAAAAGGCTGAGAGGTGTCTACAGAATGTGGTCAAGGAGGTGAATGCTGAGCTGGAGGTCTCCATAGCACCGAAATTGAAACAGCCTAAAGTGTCTAGAGCTAAGCAGATAACGGTAAAGGTTCTATTAATTATGAGCAGTACATTTCACCCGAAAGAGTATGTATTATCATTATCGTATAGCGGTTTGTTGGGTTTTATTTTCGTTGTTTTCGTTACGGAAACCCCAAAACGAAAAATTAACCCACATTCGAATAGTAGCCGCGGATAAAAAAAATTAAAATTTCCCACTGTACGGTAAAGACGAGTACCAGTAGTGCTTGTGATAACAGTCTAACACCTGACATTTTCCGGATTTCATCAAAATATCCTCCCATTTTTATTATGCTAGGACATGCTTTATACATTACTAGGTATAGACATTGAATTGTGTCCAGTATGGCATAAAAGGTTTAAAATGTCCGGGCAAATTGACTCCCTATCATAAGCACTGCCGGTACACCATTGTTAGTGACCCCCCACACACACACACACACTAGACGGAGCTCAAGACGCAGTGTGTAAGTCTGCTGGAGGAGAACAGTGAGCTGGAGGAAAGATTGACCGAAGCAACACGGTATTCGGTATATGTACATACACTCTAGTCCCAAGACTGTGTCTCCATACAATCACTAAGGCCATAATTTTGTGCAATAGCTAATTGTTGGATGCTATAAAGATACGTAGCACACACAGTACTATGGTCAAATTGATTTGAGTTGAGCCCAGGCAGTAGACAAAAAGTGGTTAACAATGCAGCTAACTTAAAAGTGGTTAAAAATGCAGCTAACTTTTGACTGGTAGTTACATAGAAGAGCTGTTACATACAATACTATTTTGTTAAAGAAATAGTTAAAGTATGGCTAAGTTATAACAAGAAAATGAGGGCTCAACTCAAACCAATTGACCTTAGTACTACCATTCTGTGTAGTAAGTCTGTTGTATGAAACTGTCACTGTTCAGGCTTAGAATGAAAAATTAATGCTTAATGTTATAGTGTTCATTTGTACACCTTTCATCTGGTGCAAGAGACTCGCTCTTGCTGAGTGGATACTCTCATCTTCCTTCCAACGACTTATTGTAGTCACTCCATACAGAGCAGTTGAAGAGCTAGAGTCCAGAAGGGAGTTGTTGCTACAGCTAGAAGACTCCGACGGCACACAGCTGTCACCAGAGACAACTGCTAGGGCAGTAGATGTGCTCAGAGAAAGAAAAAAATTCCAAAAATACATTTCAAGGTTTCTTAACACTTAAAACTGTTCAATGCAAGTACTTAGCATTATTACGATAATTTTATTATTGCACCTTATTTACATGTTTGCTAGGTAAAGATGAGTATACATGCAAAGACATTAATGTGGTAAAACTACTTATTATACACTGTATAAGAGACATGCTAGAAACAAGGTCTGGTGAGTTATTTAGTCCAGTCAGTGGGTGGTGTATCCCTGAGCCTCCAGACCGGAGTGGGCGTGTGCATGTTCAGCTGCTCTTGATCCAGACTTGCCTCCAGGGCATTCTAACACAGAGCAAACACATGGTCACTCACGACTACCAGCTATTGAGAGAGCCAGTGCAGTCACATACATACATACAAAGATGAACACACCATACACCTTCATTAGGAGATCTTCAATTCTTTCCACAATTTTACATACCGTATAGCGGGAAATTTTCGTTGAGTTAAGTTTTCGTTATCAGGCCTTGAAAACGTATTTTCGTGGTCTTATTTTCATTGTATGCCCTGAGCACGTCATCATAATTATAGTAGCCTACTATCTAGATTTTCATTCGTTTTGGGCTTTCTGTAACGAAAATCAAACCCACTGAAACTTTCCTGCTATACAGTACGATGACACTGTACAGCTAGGTTTCTCACCAGAAACTTGTCTTTCCCAGTGCCCCTCCATTTGAAGCAGTTGTAGAGTCGATCTTTCTCAATCTTACAGTTGGCAAACTCCCCGTTGATGTAGTATTGGTGGAACTGATGGTAGGCAGCTGCACAGGAACCAATGTTGTCATTTACATGTGAACTGCCAGGAGACAAGTACCGTTTAATGTATAGACACACGTAGTAATCAATTTTATGGCGACTGTTGTGTTCCAATGGCCATACCTTCTGAAAGTGCAGAAAAAAAACTCAGTATGCTCAGCTGAAAAATAGCCTAATTTCTCCCATAGCAGACTTTATTAGTCCATGGTTTTCCTCAAAAATATGATTTGAGCACACCATCTGAAAGGTATATATTAGAGCTACCTGGAGCTACCTAATGGTATGTTTAGTTTTGAAATTGGACTTTCCTAACTCAAATTATACCCCACTTCAAACACTATAGAGGGGGAAATGGGGCAAGGCCCAAAGGACCTTATAGGGCTCAACATGTAATACACTTTGATTCTCACAAATGCATTTCTTCCATTCCATAAAGTAGTCAGAACACTTCATTGGTGGTTTCTCACTCTCCTCATTATACAGCACTCTGTCAGTTTGAGTCTGGACATCATCTTCACCTTTGCTCTCCATTTTCTAATATTCCACAATCCTCTCACTGTCTGGTAGCTACTTATAATTAGAACACTATTCTGAGTGACAAGAACACATTTTGCACTCACAACAACACACTGACATTGTTAGACATACAAAAGAAATACAAAAAATTAATGTCTAGCTAATATGGTTCCTAATGGTTGTCCGTAATAAATCTTCTGTCCTGGTTTAACGGAAAATTGAAAGTTTTTAGGAGCCTCAAAGACAAGCACAATGGACGATCCAAGATTGAATCCTCCTATTCTGTCCCCTCTGGTTACTGGTACACAACACATCTCTCTGTCCCTGAACTCTCCCATCTTGTAACGACCTTTCTTGTTCGTCTGAAGACCCTATGATAAAACAGTTACATATCTACATCAACATGACAAAACAGTTATATATCTACATCAACATGACAAAACAGTTACATATCTACATCAACATGACAAAACAGTTATATATCTACATCAACATGACAAAACAGTTATATATCTACATCAACATGACAAAACAGTTATATATCTACATCAACATGACAAAACAGTTACATATTAATACACAAGTCAAAGGCTGGTTTACAATATGACGCTAGCGTCAAAACACTCCATGGCGCTATGCTATTCAATTCGTACATATCTGCTACTGGCACTAAGTAGGCTCTAATGTCATATTTATAAGATAAAAACAGTTCCGAAGAGATTTGAACGTAGCTAGTGTCCCCTGTCTGGAGTTGAGAGTGTCCGCTTCTGGGGTATTGCTGATTTGTTAACAATCAAAATCCATAACGCAAGTAAGTAGCTCAAAAACACGCACGCACACACACACAATCACGTATACATGCGTGTGTGTGTGGAGAGAGGTTAGCTCATGATGTCCGTTACAAGTATAGTACAATTATTACAATTATTATCCGTAACAAGAGCAGTCTCTAGAGAGTGCCTGCTTCTTTGGATGTCTGCTTTTGGAGGTTTTACTGTACTTTTGGAACGAATTTGCATTGTAACTACAACTCTACGTCTAAAAGTGAGGAGATATTATCAGAATACACAATACACACTGGCACAATTCGGCACACAGTACAAAGTCAGTACAATGTACAGTGCACTGACTGACTGACCTGATCCAGAGCCAGTTGTATAGAGCCCACGTTGAAAGCTCCCACTGCTGTCATAGAGAAGAAGCCATGTTTCCAGTCTCCTATCAGAACAGCTCTCTCGTTGAGTGAGAACAGTCCTGGCATTGTTTTGGCAGCCCAGGGGGCCACTGTCAGCAGCTCACCTGCACACACACGGAACACTAGAAAGCTATTGGTACATGCAGGTATTTAGCTACATTATTATGGAAAATACCGTACAGAGGGATATTTTCATTCGTTTCAGGCCTTGCAAATGCCATTTTCGTGGTCTTATTTTCGTTCTGCGACCTGAGGACATCATCATAGTAGCTTACTGTCCGTGGCTACTATTACAATGTCCATTTTCATGGGTTAATTTTTCGTTTTTGGGAGAGCCCAAAACGAAAATAAACCGAACGAAATTGTCCTGCTATACGGTTAGCCTAATTCAAGACTGCATACCTGTTAAATTGCAACACTATTATTTACAGATTCTCTACATATACATATGTACCTAACAGATAGCTATGATGTACAACACTGTATACCTGGAAAATGCCGTCTCTTAGTAACAGTCCAGTCAGCTGGAGAGTGGAAATGATGGTAATCCCCTGGGGCCAGGTAGATGATAATATGAAACAAATCAGTGTCTTGTCTTTCATCCTCGCCATGTATATTATTTGGGCCAAGAAATGTGTTCAGTTTATAAGTGATTCCTTTAATTTGTTCTAATCGACCGTCCTTGTCAACTCTACCCAAGTAAAGAACTTTCCCATCACTAGGACATACCTGAACAACACACAAGCATACAATGTACCAGCATCTTGATGGCTCAACAAAAGGAGGGCATACCCAACAGTAAACAGGTTATTTCATCATACTTTACAAGATATACAAAACACAAAAATCTATAATTAAAGGCATTACAGCACAGTACTTCCTGTTTATCAGAGGAACACATATAGAGTCCAAGACCTACATGCACGTGATATAGCAGCACTGAAAACAATAAAATACCGTACGGTTGGTAAATTTCGAGGGGGTCATGTTTTCGTGGACTTTGTGGGTCACTGAACATGAAGATTAGAACCCTCGAATATTGTAGTTCTGCACATGCGCATGTGCGTGTCTCAGGTCACCGCAAAATTAACAACTCTCGAAAATTAATAAGCCATCAGCATTAATGTGGGAACATTTCAACCCTCGAATTTTACCAACACAAACACGTACTCGTTTCAATGCGACCACTATACAGCAAAAATCCCTACTGAGAGAGTCACAGTATAAAATATACGGATAGCTCAGGTACCAGTTGATGAAACTTGGAAACATCTCTAGCTCCTGGTTTCAGTTTCCTAGTGAACAGTTCCACAAGGTTAGAATACTGAGTCAGATCTTCCACTTGAGCCTCAGTCATGTCACAGCCAAATGCCCACACGTACAGACCTAACACAGGTCGTCGCAGCCAGGAGGGCAGCTCCTTCCTGTTGATACGACCCCACAGTCGTGACAACATTCGTGCAGGCAACAGGCGAAACAATGCCAGCTGTGAGAAACGAATAAACACCAGTTAACTGTCTTGATCAACAACAAAAATTCAATATCCACCCACTAACTGGACATGTACGTACATGTGTAGTAGATTCATGCTGTCAACGTAAGACAATACTATTACCTGGGCCTTTATGTACAAAAAACAATATGGAGCTAGCTATACGGGCAGAATGGCCAAGTGGCTCTTTATTTTAACATACAATATACTGCCCATTGTAAGTCTACTTATTTACACCTGCCATGTCTCAGCCTGGATATCTTTATTGCTAGAGTTTTTATTCTCTCTTCGTAGGGTCCTCTGCAGCTGCAGTGCAGCTAGGAAAGCAATGCCACCGCTGATGGGTATCCATTTCCAGGACCACTGGCTACCCCTCTGATTGTTCTGAGAGTATAGCCTCGCACAGCAGAACTTGCACGGCCTTACAGACCCATGTACAGATGACTTGGAGAGCGTAGATGTGCGTAGGAGACTTACAAAGCGTTCAGGAATAAAACAAGAGCTCAGCCTCATCTTGCCACGTGGTGGTTAGAAGACGATTAGCGATCACACAATCTTTACCACAAGCCTAAACCCGGAGGGGTGGGGGAGGGGCTGGCTGAAGTTGCAACAATGACAGCAGTCTGTACTGTGCACACACACACTGTCGAGAATGACCTTTTATCATTCGATACATAGTGATCTAAAGATGTATCTATCTATGTATACTAGTGTGACCATTACCTATTTTATGGCTACAATAATAAAAAGTGACTGCCCGTACATTTACTGCACACATGCAATCATCAATCCTCACACACTTACGTAGCATGCAGCTGATAATTATGATCTCTATCTGAATGAGTTGAAATTGTACCTAATGATTGTCCATATTGAACTGTTTGTCCTGGTGAAACACTAAATTGAAAGTTTGAAGGAGCTCTAAAAACAAGTACTACAGTCGATCCTAGTTTGAAGCCTCCGAGCCTTTCTCCTTTCTTGGCACTTAGTCCTTCAGTGGCCACTCCTAATTCCTTGTCCCGATACTCCCCCAACTCCAACGTCTCATCATCAACGTTGGTCTCCAAAGTCTGTAAACACACACACAAAAGTGTAATTATATACACAACGACGCTAGAAAGTGCTGCATGTGTTAAAAGTCTAAAGACTCTGTTCTGAATTTTGAACAGCTATAACTTTGGGAAAGAGAAAATCACTTAGTTCTGGCCTGTGGTCTAATGTCACAGACTCACTTTAAAAATGGACTGAAATACACCGTCTGAAAGAGCTCCTTCTCACCTGATTATTTTAACCGTCAAATAGTATTGTACTAAGCTTGAATGATGATATCACAATGGTACTAGCTAGGTGTGTCCATTTGATTATATAACAATTGATACCTCATCAATAGCAAGAGTGATTGATCCAACATTAAAAGCACCGACTGCAGTCATTGAGAAGAACCCATGTTCCCAACTTCCACTGATAATAGCTCTTTCGTTGATTGAGAACAGGCCGGGAATTGCCTTAGCAACCCACGGAGCAACACTCATTAGATCACCTAATAAAATAATTTATTAGACACGCTATCATTTCTTGTACACACCTGGAAAATGCCGTCTTTTGTGAATTGTCCAATTAGTAGGAGAATGAAAATGATGATAATCGCCAGGTCCCAGATAAATTATCACATGATAAAGGTCATTTTGTACATTGTTTGTTTCGTTGAGATATGGTACCCGCAAGTCTTCTGGTCCTAGGAATGTTTTTAGACTGTAAGTGACTCCTTTTACTTGCTCTATTAGACCGTTTTTAACAGTACCAAAGTGAAGAATTTTGCCATCAGTTGGTGAAACCTATGAGAGGATAATTTTCATTTCATACATTGTCAATACACTGTAACCAGAGGAGGTACGACAGGTGCGGTAGACTTTAATTGATTGACAAACTGTAATTACATTCCGCTCACATGTTTGAGCACCGTGTGGCTCCTTGCTAGCATGCTTGTGATGTGGCCTGACTGATTATCTGACTCAGCAATACTACATGTGAGCGGAACGTAATTACAGTTTTCAATTAAAGGCTAATTGCTTGAGCTGTACAGCGACTGTCATACCTCCTCTGCACTGTAACGCTAGCAATTAGGGGCACTATACTGCACACTGTCCACTGTAACGCTAGCTATTATACAATTAGGGGCACTACACTGCACACTGTCCACTGTAACGCTAACTATTATACAATCAGGGGCACTACACCGCACACTGACCACTGTAGCTACTTGCATAGTAAGTTACACCTGCCAGATCTCAAGCTGGAGAATTTTTGTTGTTAGAGTTCTTATTCCTTCATTGTACGGTCCTCAAAATAGTATAGAACTCACCAATTCATTTTCAGATATTTCTCTCGTGCCTTTCTTTAGTTTCCGCGTAAAGAGAGCACCTAGACTGGAATAGTGTCTCAGATTCTCTCTACTACAGCTTCAGTCATGTTACAGCTGTACCTCCATACAAAAGGACCATATGCTAATGCTCTAAAGGTTTCAGGAACCTCCACTGACATGACAAATCCACAGAGCCTAGACAAGAATCTTGCAGGCAGCAGACGAAACAACAGGAGCTGTATCAGAGATGAACAACAGTTTTTGCAACTGATCAGATATGCATGAACATGTGTTATGACTATACAGTACAGCTAGACTCAAGTAGAGTTACCTGCCAAGTATGCTGCTCAGGCTCAAGAATATTGCTAGTTTCTTTCTTCTCATTCTGAACGGTGGCAGACAGAAGCAGCAGTGCAATCACTATCACAACAACCCATCTAAGTGCTGAGCCTAGTAACTGCAATACTGCCTGCAAAACTCTACTTTTAGGCCTAATATTCAGTGATTTATTTGTTCTAGAATGTTCTTTTGTAGCTCTCCTTTGCTCTGTTCGTTTAGTTTGTCTTGATTCTTGATTAGGATGGTCCCATTCTGGGCACATTTGATATAGTCTGTCAGCTTTAGAGCTAGCTCTAGGGATAGTTCCACTAGACATCCCTTCAGCTCCAGCACTCCTTAATAAAACCATTCTCTTAAAGCAACTGTGTAGGTAATGTAAAAAGCAACTGTGGATATTGCATAAATTTATCGCTGCTAGCATAAATTTATACAATGCCAACTCCCATCATTCCACCATGCCACATCTCAACAATCTGCACATGCGCATAAACTGCAGAATTCCATCATCAGGCGACTAAACAAAGGTCACCTCAGAGGTCACGTTATCCATTAAAACGATCTTTACCACGTACACACACCAACAACACCTCTGCATCACAATAATTATTATTTAAAAACTGTCATCCATTGGCCATTGTAGGGGTACACTAACAAACTTAATAATTACAATAAAGCTAACTATGTCTCAGTTTGTTGAATAGCGCTAATCACAGTTCAATATTGATGATCCGCCACGAAGAGGTCCTGTGTAGCGGCACCAGTGGTATCCTCACCAGTGTACTTACCCAGAGCAGCAAGACCATTGCATCGAGCACGATGAATGAACACATCTTGAGCCGTTTTCACGTTCTCGAGCTTTCCGCCCCAAGCTTTGAGGATGCTAGCTTGAAGGGCACGTCCGTAGGAAAAGGTCAGGCCCCATGGCTTCTTGGCCTTGTACGCATTGATGGCATTTAGATTGGTCGTGGCAACAATTTCAGACTGTCCACCGGAGAGAAAGGTCACACCGGGCACGGCAACGGGGAGTGTGCGTTGGAACACAGTAACGGTAGCTTCGGCCACTTGTTCGGGGGTGTACTGCTTCGTGCATTGTACTCCAGGAAGGACCATGTTTGGCTTCAATAGAGTGCCCTCTAAGTAGACATTGTGGTCACTTAAAGCCTTGTACACGGCAGCTAGAACTTTCTCAGAGGCAGCCATGCAGGTCTCAAGATCGTGGTCTCCATCAGTGAGAATCTCAGGCTCGACAATCGGACAAAGGCCGTTTAGTTGGCAGATACTGGCATAACGAGCTAAGACGTTGGCGTTCTCGATTATCGATAGCTGTGAGGGGCGACCGTCTCCGATCTTCAGCACACATCGCCACTTGGCAAAACGACAGCCTCCATCGTAATACTCTTTGCAACGCTCGGCCATTCCGTCCAGTCCTTGAGTGGTGGTCTCTTCGTTCGTTCCCAGCAATTGAACAACTCCCGTGTCGACTTTGATTCCGGGGAT
>VSKX01039716.1_pt1 | contig 11956 bp, 16 predicted proteins | sample 4799481 | NCBI WGS metagenome assembly VSKX01 (sample SAMN12179537, study PRJNA552185) | sponge metagenome | biome: deep-sea hydrothermal plumes; feature: spots directly above weak diffusing fluid; material: sea water; isolation source: sponge from the Swan site of a hydrothermal vent ...
ATACATTACAGGCATGCACACATACACACACTTCCTAGGTGAGGAATTCCTCTACTCTTCTCTTCAGTGCCCTGGTTTCCCGGGTATTTGGCGCCAAGCGTGTCCAGGACGAGCACTCGATAGAGAACAAAATGACTGCCAGAGAGTTTTTCACACGATTCTCTCCTCTTTACGACTACCTCCTGGAGCAGCTGAGGAGCAGTGCTGTTGAGCTGTCGGGTCCCAAAGCACGACTGTTGCAGCCCTCCCTGTTCCCCTCGTTGCTCCTACTCTCACGACTTTACCCCTCCCCTCTGGACGATGAGCACACTCCGTACACCCTCCACCCATTCATCCCTCACCTCCTCAAGTAAGAAGAATAATTGTCTATAGTCCCGAATTGTACCCCAACAGAGAGAGCATGGCTATGTGTTCAGATGTCAGCCATTGAGTTCCAATCAGCACATTTGTCATTTTTCTGCAGATCTGTCAGATGTCCAGTTTGGAAGACCCGAGTGTTAGTGTCACGTACTATAGCCTCGTTCACCACATCCTCCAATCTTGCTCATCTCCTGACGGAGCTATACGATAGAATGTCTCTGTGCGACCAGAACTGCCTCCATGGCTGCTTACTGGCCGTGAGTCTGCTGCTGAGTGAGAAGAGAGAGCTGCTGTGCTCTAGTGGAGAGGGGGCAGTACTCGACTGGCTCTTGAGGGCTCACCTGGGGAACAGCCACATTGCCTCAAGGCAAGTAGTACCCGTGTCTGTAAGCAGTCCAGTTTCCAATTAGTAAGCAAATTTGTAGAAGTTTGATCGCTACTACCGTATAGCAGGAAATGTTTGTTGGGTTAAATTTTCGTTATCAGGCCTTGAAAGCGTATTTTCGTGGTCTTATTTTTGTTGTATGCCCTGAGCACGTCATCATAGTACCTACTTTCTGCTGCTGCTATTCGAATGTACAGATTTTCGTGGGTTTATTTTCCGTTTTAATGCTTTCCGTAACGAAAATTTCCCGCTATACAAATCTTTGCACGTGTGTGTGTGTTTCTGTAAATGGATGACCTACTGTTTGTATAATACAGGAACAATCCTTGTGGTCTAACTGCTCATCTTTACCTGGAGATCCTTCACTCACTACTGGAACTAAACATATCCATTCTCCTCTCACTGCCTCAGTCTAAAGTAGACAACTTGAAGACACTGCTCTCGGCTGCCTATGAACATTGCTTCGGCACTTCCGATAGCAACACTTTATTCACTGACCACTTGACTGAGACCAACTTCAGATTGCTACTTCTCGCAGCAAATAATCATAATACCTTCCCCACTCTCGCAACAGAATGCACTGTTCCCAAACCTAACGAATTGCTCTATAAAACTATTTGTACACATAATCCTGTATTGTCTCTGCACGGTCTGAAAGCACTTCGGTCTATGAGTCAGACATTCGCTAGATCGGAGGAAGTCTGTGGAGATGATATCACCTCTCGTGTGTGTGAGCTTGTCCAGCTTGAGAAAGACTCTGACATACTAACAGAGGTTTGTGTATGTGTGATGTGTATGGTGAATATAATTATTGTCACTGTATTTTCTTGGTATTTTCAAGGCTTACAAGTTTCTCGCTGAAAATGGTGATCTTCCACAAGATGCCGTCACAAAGGTAGTGCAGCTTGAGTGTGTGTAGTAGTACTGCAGCTACTGTAACTGCATCTAATTCTCTGCACAGATGTTCCCTATTGCCTATCACCTTTGTCTCGAGCCCACCAACACTCTGGAGCTCAGACTGGCCCTTATTCAGTTCATAAGCAAGGCCTTTTCAATGCTATTTACTCCAAACAAAACAGTAAGTTTGTATGTAGCTACACACTCTACTGTGCTAATTAAGGCTGTTCAAAGATTTCTTATAGAGCAGAGAGTTGGAACTGACAAATTATACGATAAACAACACTACATTACCATTACACGGGTAATAAACGGACTAAGGGCAGTCGCTTCTCCCGTACGAACGAGCTCTGTACAAACATAATTTTTCTCTTCGTTACAGATTCTTTCTGACTGGGTTTCTTATCTAAGCCAAATCAGTGTCCCTACCCAACCGTATGAGATACGACAATGTGTTGCCAGGCAGTTGGCAGACCTGTGGACTCACACTGTTACCGACTCTTATTCTCTTCTCACTCTTTGTAACCTCATTGTCACTCTGCTTCAAGACTCGGACCTGGATGTGCGCACACAAGCAGCCCTTCACATCACTAAGATAATACCAGGTGGAGCATGACTTAGAGTACTACAGCGGTTTTGAGGGTTTTTGCAAACTCAAAGCGTGATTCGCGGACCGTAGAAATTTATACAAATCTATGGTTTAGGCCACACAAAGTAAATTATTTTTTGCCACCACTTTTTTTTTTTTGCAATGGACTGTAAATATCGTCACAAAAACAGAATTAAAATTTAACTTTTTTGTTTCCTATCTCTTGAAAAAATCCTCGTCCCTCATCAATTTTTGAATAAAAAAATGCCCGAGAAACAAGTTATTTACTTTGTGTGGCCTTATGGTTGAAGTGTCAAGTGTACACTATGCCTTTCACTTCCTCTACATGTATGCTGTGGTATGAGTGATCATCTGTACACTATGCCTGTCACTGTGGCCTTTCGCTTCCTCTACATGTGTGTATGAGTGATCACCTGTACACTATACCTTTCGCTTCCTCTACATGTGTGTATGAGTGATCATCATAATGGTCCTTTCTCACAGCTGGTGTGAGGGACAATGTGACAGAGATGCTACCTTCCCAAGCACTAAGACTGTTCATTGCCCACACTCTCCCAAACACAACGCTCTCTTTTGATGCTCTCACTTCTCTTCTCCCCTCACTTACTCGAGAGACAACGCTGCTCTCTACCCTCAACCATTCGCACACCTCCGCCAAGAACACCCCCTCGACATCAGTTGCCATGCCAACTGTGGACACGCCCACTCAGCCCAACAACCTCTTGTTTGACGAGGACCCTATTAACGACTACGCAGAGGACATACTAGTGACGGAGCTGGTGGTGAAGGCACTCACAGACAAGGCTGATGTTATCAACACTGCTCAGCTGAGTCAGCTCGCAGATTTGCTTCCGAGGTTAATTGACAAGAGAGAGAAGGACAAGACAGCCGCGCTCTGGGAGGAGAAGAGTGTGTTCCGGTACAAGATGAAGCTTAGAGTCCTGACACCATTGTTTAGACTGGTGACTGACGGTCGTCACTCATTGGAGTGTGCCTTAGATGAACTCCAGTTGTAGATATATCTTTAGTCGTGTCACCTGTCTATTTATTGCTCTCTTTCTGTGTTGAAGTCTCATAATAAACATGTTGTTATATAATGATGTCTGGACTGAGCGTCTACAATGTCATAACAGTGGAACCACCTCCAAGTAAAGGACACTTTGGGACCAATATAAATTCACTTTATAGAGGTTGTCTTTATTAATTCGGAGGCACTACGCTTTACATAAGAAATTGAATTTTGGTGACTAAAGTACTGTCCCTTGGCGAGAGGGTCCTTTAAAATGAATAGTACGAAAGTCGACAGCTTTTATTTAAATTAGCTTCTCTCTGTTCTCGTGCATACCTGTAAATTATGCTATAATATTAATATTTTTATGTCATAATATTATAGTACAGGTCATAATGTTTAAAGGTGGTAAAAGTGATCAATAATGATTATATTTAATCAAAAATTAAAAGTCTAGTAGTCCAAAGCGATCCTCTCAACTCGGGTCATGGAAAACAGGTTATTGGTTTGAAGTCATCTTTCCTCTGTCTCAGTGCAATCAGTACATCGACCTGTTCAGTGGAGGGCGGGAGACCCAATGCCTCCCTCACCATGTCAGAGTGGGTAAGCATGAAGGGATTGTACTCCAACTCTTCAGACACAGTGGTAGGTATCTGGTGGGTGTGTGTGTGTGCAAGTATGTGCCCAAGTGGAAGGAGAGGAAAAGAGGAGTGACGTACAGTTTCCAGTTTCACTAATCTCCGTCTCTTCACTTGCCGCCACTTTGCCTGTGTGTGTGTGTGTACCGTATTTCGCGAATTTTTGCAGTTACACGAAAATATTTATTAAGGTGGGCGTTATATTATAGCATCTGGCACGTAGCCTGCAGTTGTATTCGAAACCAACCACTGCAGTGATCCGCGAAAAAAAATTCCGCGAAATTCATTAGGACGGGTAATTGCGAAATATTTGCTCCTCGAAAAAAAACGGCTATACGGTATAATACGGAATAGATGGGGTCACCTGTTGTAGTTTTGCTCTAGCTGTCTAATATAGTGCAGAGTGGCCTCCAGCTGACAGCTAGCAATGTCCTCCTCACACTCTACCACCTCATACACGACACCACTCACTGCAGCCTCCAACTGACCCTCCTCAAATGGCACACGACCACTCACAAACCCAGACTGCATGTGCAACAAGTCAAACATTACTACTCAGGTTATTAGGTATAATATTATCGTATACTGTAGATAAAATGCTTCGAAGACAATAACTACATTTTGGGTGAATTAAACCCATCCACGAAAGTTTTTATCTGTGCAAGCAATTAAAAAATCAGGTGGATTTACAACAAATACTTATTCTGCAAAATGCTTTGTATAATGTTACTACTATAGTTACTACTAATATAGTTGGCACTTTAAGATTTTATTTCTGTTTTTAGGGTACTAATTTTGGCGAATTCGCACTAAATTCACCAAAACTTATAACGCAGACATTATAATATTACTAAGGCAGACGAAATTTAGCGAAAATTCGCTTAAATACCCGTTTACAATAAGGTACGCAATCTGCAAAATTATTGGTCTTTGAAAAACTACATAATTTATGATATAGTACTATAGCATGCCTATCATTCCCTCATACTACAATATCCATGGCACATACCATAATCTCCATGGCAACTTCGTAAGCCTTCACAAGCTGAGAGGATCTAGAGAGTACAAAGGTCAGTTTACCACTCTCTGGACTAGCGGAGATGAAGTAGCCATAGGAAAGTCCCATTCCCCGGATCTGACGCCACATGGGTCCCTGCAGAATAGAACAGAGACATTACAGTATTATACCTACAGGGTACAGTCACAATGTGCTTGACAGTGGAACTACTGTAAGTCAGTAGAGGTAACTGGAACTCGGACATGCATACAATATAATAGAATGGAACTACTGTACTAGGTCAGTAGAGGTAACTGGAACTCGGAGGACATGCATACAATAATTTTATAATAGAATGGAACTACTGTACTAGGTTAGTAGAGGTAACTGGAACTCGGAGGACATGCTAATAGAATGGAACTACTGTACTAGGTGAGTAGAGGTAACTGGAACTCAGACATGCATACAATGGAATAGAATGGAACTACTGTACTAGGTGAGTAGAGGTAACTGGAACTCAGACATGCATACAATGGAATAGAATGGAACTACTGTACTAGGTCAGTAGAGGTAACTGGAACTCGGACATGCATACAATATAATAGAATGGAACTACTGTACTAGGTTAGTAGAGGTAACTGGAACTCGGAGGACATGCATACAATATAATAGAATGGAACTACTGTACTAGGTTAGTAGAGGTAAATGGAACTTAGACATGCATACAATGGAATAGATTAATGGACAGTCTACGGAATGGAAATTCGGAAAATTTGGCGGTTTGGCAGTTGTGAGAGAGATCAATATTACAAAATGCACGATCAACGAGACAAGCAAGACAAGGACCGTTGACTTTATACGGGTTCGTCAATAATTATAATAATTTTTGTCACACCACCAAATTAAATAGCTGTCAATAATAATAATAATAATAATAATAAAAATAATACAGCATTAAAGTGATGTCACACCGGTTTACCTCGAGAGCACACAAGTACTCTATGAACACTAGGAGGGCAGGATAGTCGGAGTGGGTGTATGAAGCAACACCCTCAACACTTTGGATCAAAAAGTTAGACTCCACGCCCGTTACACCAGCGACCACGGCTCGACCAGCACAGTCCTTCAGGAACTGCCGACAAGGACAGATAAGAGGAAGATCTGTCGGGGACACCGAGCTGTGAAAGAGAGAAGGGGTGGTGGGTTGAAATCGTTTTTAAATTTAACAACACTTTTCAAACCTCGGCTTTGAAACAAAGTTTTTCCAAGGCTCCAATGGAGCGCTTAGTTTCTTCACGTCGGTTGCCATAATGATACGGAGGTTATTTGGTGACACGAGTTTGTCTCTCGTCTGCTTGAGTGCGGCCAGAATTTGGTCTTGGCCCTGCCCCTTTAGAGCGGCCAGGAACGAGGCCTGTGTGACCATGTTGGTGAGTGGGGCATTAGATGAGGTCTGGTAGAGCAGGAATTGGTGGAGAGTTTTTGTCACGTGATTCCCCTTACGCTTCAATCTGTGTGGCAGGTGAGGGTGTGAGTGTGACAAGTGAGGGTGGGTGTGGCATGTGAGTGTGACAAGTGTGAGGATACCTAGGCACATCGTTCAGCATCTTATTGGCGATCACACCCACTCTCTTCCAGGTGAACTGAACGTTGTAGAGGAGGTCCTTCAACCACTGGACACCAGTGCCGTACTTGTTCACTTCAACCTGTCAGTATATATATTAGGGCAGTCACGCTATACACAGGATAGAGGGAGCTTACCTTGAGGGATATGAAGACAGCTTGTGAGTGCTGTCCCGTTTTAAAGCGGCCTCCATTGAGGCCCACTCCAGCACTATAGTCAATGGTGTCCGCCTGCAATTGATTCACGACAGTCTCATAAGGGAGTAGCTCTGGGGAGAGGAGGGGGGACACTCTTACTTTGAAAATAAGCAAAACACTAATGACTTCAAGAATAGAACAAACTTAGCTCCCAAAAATTCAGGGAAAAGTTATTATTATTATCATAGCCCACAGAGTTAAACTTACTTTAAAGTTTACCGTGGAGAAAGCTATCAAAATGCAGCTGAGAACAATTATTAGTAGCACTAACTGTCATTTTTGATGATTGAAGACTCAAAAAGGAGCTCCTGGTAGAGAGGAAGGAGTAATCTCTCATCTCTAGTGAGGGAAGAGGTGTCTAAGATGGCTGTTAGCTAGAAGAAGAGGGCAAAAATCATCATAACATAACAAAGTTGAAACACACAAATACAGTACTGTAGATAAGCTCTCAGAAACTATTTTTCGAGGATAATAAAGTGTCAGATCACATGTTGACCATTTGACTTAAGGCCTAAAACACTCGCAACAGTACTTTTCATCGAGTACGAAATGATGTCCTCGAAAAGAAAAGAAAAAGCACCACGACACTGTACCTACAATCACATCATGCAGCATTGTCTAACCTGCACAAATCCAGAGTGTATTTGGTTAAGCTGGAACATGAAGGGCAAACTAGTCACATCCATCTCACCCCCCTCACACACAGACAGCTGCTCGGACGACATGTAATTAGCTCTCACACTGAGAGGGTGGAAAGAAATTGACTCGATACTGGGCACTTTCAGTGAACTAGTCAACGAGGATGGAGTCGGGATCTGTGGGCAGACAATTAGCATTCAAGACCTATTAAATTAAAGAAGGGTCACCATTGGGGAAAAAATTTGGGGACCAGGCCAGCAAGCATCAATAAACTAAACTGTTTCGTTGAGTATACTGTTTCGTTGAGTATAATCATATTTATTGAGAACTTTGGGGGGAACGAGAACCAATTTTGGGGGTAAAAGCCGCTCTTAGATGAATGTACCCCTGCATGTACCCCTGCAGAGTGACACCACACCTATTGCCACACCCACCTCATTCTGTTGACACGCTTCCTTGAGAACCCGTGTTCTCTCTTGTAGACCTTCCTCTCCCCACTTACGCACACGCTCAGCCACACGAGCCTTCTCATCACTCTCCATGGTAGCTGCCAGCTCTGAGCTAGGGCGACCATAAACCTAAGAATGATCAATTATTACTCAATACACACAGAAAGTTATTGAGCCGATTCCCTACTCACAGTGATAATTGGTCCATCTATAAAGTAGCGTTTTATAAGCTCAGTCCAGTAGGACGGTGGTTTTGTGAGCAACTCCCTCAAACGAGGCTCTTGGTTGAGGTACGAGGGAAAGTCATTGGGGGAATCACCAAACAGAAAGTCACCGATGATCATAAATGCAAAGAAGTTGTGCGGGGTTGCTTCCACCTGTAACAGTGATCAAAAGAATGTATTTTTTTCCTCACGCACTTGATTGTGGATGTTTAAAATCTGTCTCTTTATTATTGCAGTCATTCTTTCTTCGTCTAGAGCCTCCCGGCCACTGACAATGCCCTGTAGAACCTCCAGCAACCTGAATAAATAAAGAGTACACATCACTAAATAAAACCTTCAATACTTAATACTTTTTGGGTGCCTCCTCCAGTTTGTCTACAGGCACTCCTTGAAGAGTAAAGCCAAGTAGCACCTCACGATTCTCTACTATAATCTGATCAACTTCAGAGCAAAATGGGTCATCTATCTGTATAGGAGTGGTGGTGGTTGGTTTATATATATATATGCGTATGGGATGCTGTATGGTAGCCACACCTCTACAAGGTCACGCTGTAACGGAGCGACTGCAGTGTCAGCAAGGTACTCCATCAGAACACCAGTGGAGGCCATGGCAAGTCGGTCCAAAGCAGATGGACCACGAACACCCACTCTCACAATTCCATCTTCTGTCTCTTCCGTGGGGAAGGGGATTTCCTTTGTCAGGCTACTGATGAGAGGAGGTACCGGGGACTGCCAGGGACGAGCCATTGCTGGAAGGGGACCCTGGGAAGAGGTTACATTTATAAGTAGGCATAAGGGTGAGTAAATAACATACTTTGCTCAGTATTTTGTCTTCAAACGGTTTCAGAGTTTTAAATAAATCGTCTGCATTTATTTGACCAGTCACTATCAAGCACAGGTTGTCATGACGATAATAGGCACGATGGTAGTCTCGCACCTAACAGACATCATGAACAGTAAGTAGAACAAACAAAAACAAGTACGTTACCTTCTTATTTGAGGTGCTCTCTCTGAGATTCTTCATGAGTCCCCCAGTCTCAGAGCTGTAGCCGCACTCACCTGGATAGGCCTCCTGATAGAGCTCAAATATGGACAAGCTCTCGGGACTATTTTCTCGGGCCTGCATCTCACAATAGACCACTCCAGCATCTTCTCCCTTCCCGTTCACATGATGTACCTCTGTCACATATGCCGAGTCCTGCACACATACATATATAGACTGACGATGACATGGAAATAATCATCGTACATTATAACATTTCAAGATCTTTGAATAGATAATCCCATGCTAGGGCAGTACAATAGTTAATTTTAAGAGGACATATACGCCACACACATGCACATGCACACGTACAGTGAGAGTGGGATAGAGAATGTGGTCCAAGTAGATGGGCAGGAGGTTGAGGAACCCCTCGCTACCAGCTGTTGTCACCGTGTAACAAGTATGGTCCACATCTGTCCAAGCATTAGTGCCCTGTGCCAGGCAACGGTTGCTAAGCAGATCCAGCACACCCTGTGGAGGAAAACAGAGACTAATCAACATCAGCGTTACCGTATAGCCGGTTATTTTCGAGGGAGAAAAAATTCGCAAATTTCACGAATTTTTGCAGCTACACGAAATAATTATTATTCGCGAAAAAAGGTGGGTGTTACAGCCATCAGCCAAGCCTGTGGTTGTATTCGAAACCCACTGCGGTGATCCGACGAAAATTTTTCCTTGAAATTCACTACCTAGGGCAACTAATCGCGAAATTTTGCTCCTCGAAAATAACCGGCTATACGGTACTTGGTGTACCTTGTAAGGATAGTCTTCACTGCCCATGAAGACGAGGTGTTCCAGTGTGTGTGGGAGTCCATCGTGATCATGAGCTTCGGTGGCTGTGGGGGAGAAAGTGATTACCAGGGTTTAATCGAGGGTGGTGGGGGTCGGGGCCCAAGAAACTTAAGGGCATAGGAGCTGGGTCAACCGGGTAGGCTATGGCCTACCCACTTTTTCGTCTTTGCTAATTTATTCAAGAGTTGAAAGTTCACGCTTAATGCACGATCACGCAGATTTTTCTCTAATCAAATGCCATGTCAAATCTACCTGGCGTTTAATTAGAGAAAAATCGGCCTGGTGATGAGGCTACATGAGCATGCGCGCAAGCTAATTAGTCTGGCAAGCATATGAAAGAACGTATTGTGACTATAGACACAATCCCGCTCCGATTTTCTCCGTTTTTACTTTATGTCATGTGACTGAGCTGAATTTATACCCTGCTCCCCGGCCTGAGGTAGCTAGTAGTCTGGTGAGCATATGAAAGAAGTTGTATGCTCACCAGACTAGCCAGATGTACTGCAAGTTTGCGAGGGTAAAAGGTGTGTATTTCACATTAATTACAGCTGCAATCTGATAGCATTCCGTAAACTGCCCACGGAATTGTGTCTATAGGCACCATACGTTCGTTTGTATGTCACCAGACTAATTATCAATATGGTATACAACCAGGGTTTTTGCTTGTTCGGAGCATAGCATATGTATGGGATTAAACCCTGCTCCCAGTGATGAGCTTACCAAGACAGAAGTAGCCATTCACAAGTGGACCTTCCACTGCTGCTAAACACACAGTCAGACCAGTTCTGGTTGACTGCAGCTTCCTCACGGACACTCCGCTCACCTTACAACTGGACACTTCTCTGTAAGCCATTGCTGAGTACTATACCTAGACAGAGAGACTCTACCACCACATGCCCAAGCTACTACACTTTCAGCGAGCTCCAGCTCCACGAGACAGTTATACCAGAGGTCGTCTTTTTAAAAGGTTAAAACCACTAAAAAGATCCTGTCTAAATACCCGAATTAGCTCAGTAAATAATATTGAAATGTGCAACTCAGCACAACATTAATTTTTGCCTTGCACTTTATGACTTTAGCAGTATAATTATAGTAACTTCATATCCAGCGCCGGCCTGTACTATACTATACTGTAGCTACTAGCAGAGCTAGCTATATAATGGCTGATCCTCAAGCTATTGGAGCTACAAGCCCTCCTCCCACACCCGAGGGAGCATACAACCCTTCCATCACTCCCTACGTCACTCCTGAATACTATACTTCTCTCAAGAATTTCCAGGTATTCTATCAACGGCGCAACGTAGTTAGCTAGCTAGCTAATGCAAACATCGCTATTACCGTAAGACCCTCTTTTTAACATGATCCTCCGAATATGCAACACCCAGTCACATTTCCTATATTAAAGCATGCTTTCGTGCACAGTGAAGCTTAATTAATACTGTCATTGTTTCCATAGTATGTGTTCCACATTCGATACAGTTCAAGTTCAAATTTTTACGTTTTCTAAACAAACTCAGCAGAAAATCTCACGACATTATTTTAATTTTACGAGGGTGCTTACTGCTAGCCAACATCATAAGTACTTTTCACGAGGATGAAATTTGCGCGATCGAAAAGAAATTTATGAAACTCGCGAAAATTTGAACCTGCGGTACTACAGTATGTAATGCTGTCGTGATATGGCTTAATTATTATTGCCCTCTAAAAGATGCTGTGCTATTTTCCTCCCCCCAGGTTGAAAAGAAAATAGGACAGGGTCAGTTTAGTGTAGTGTATCGTGCCCGAAATGAGGTGGATGGACAGATTGTGGCTCTAAAGAAAATACAGATATTTGACATGGTAGATGCCAAGGCAAGGCAGGATTGCATCAAGGAGATAGACCTGTTAAAGGTATAATGGCTTTGCAGTGTTGTTTCTAGCTTTTCATATACCGTATTATTCCGCAATTAGGCGCATGAGCTTATATCTCCACAGGAAGGAAGTATGAGCTTATAAGCGAGACAGAGCTTAAATTCGAGGCAATTTATGCATGTGCGTCAATAAGAACAATTTATTTGCGCCGCAGTTCACTTTCCGCTTGAGCATGTTATTAG
>VSKX01009367.1_pt1 | contig 11950 bp, 19 predicted proteins | sample 4799481 | NCBI WGS metagenome assembly VSKX01 (sample SAMN12179537, study PRJNA552185) | sponge metagenome | biome: deep-sea hydrothermal plumes; feature: spots directly above weak diffusing fluid; material: sea water; isolation source: sponge from the Swan site of a hydrothermal vent ...
ATCAGCGTGCCTCATCAACTGCTAATTAGCAATTTGAATCACGTGAGCAAGTAGTTTTGCAGTGGATGAGGCGTATCAGAGGCACGTGATGAGGCCTAATCGAGGTATCGTGTCGTACCTCCTCTGGTTATACCTGCTACTTGTTTGAGACACACCGAGCATCTTGTAATTGTCATGACAAGATCTTATCCTCGTGACGAGAGAGGCTTGCTCGATACTGTAACCTCTCTCAAGACTAGCAACTCCTGGCTTCACTCCTCTGGTCAACACATCAGCAACCGTGTGAATCAAACACTCAAACATCTCCTGAACATTCTCCCCATTAAGTGCAGAGGTTTCAAAGTAGTGAAAGCCTTTGATCTCTGCCCACAGTTTACCTTCAGAGGTGTCTATTGTATGTTTTCCTACAGTATCAACCTATATACAGTCAATGTGTTTAGAACTGTGCACTAACGTTAATTTATGGATCACAGTTTGCATGGGTAACATGATATGTACTTAGACATCAATTTAAAATAATAGGCTCATATTACAGCACATGTAAGGTACTAATGTGTGTAATACTAAAATGGCAATTCAATAGCTCTTGGTGCACAATCAATTGCTGACGTCAATTATGCTTGTTTTTTTAACAACACCAGCAAATACTAAAGAAGAATGCAGACACAAAGAATTTATGAGACAAAAGTCTCCGAGAAATGAATTGTAATTTTGTTGGCGTAGTAGATGAGAACAAATTACGCTAAGTATGATGGATTCACTTCCCCACGCAAACAGCTATGCCAAGGTATTTGTACCTAAATGCCCCATACAGGCAATGTACCTTATTGGCACAGACAACAAACACAATAGAATCCATATCTGACGGTTGAGATAAGCTGTTACGCATTTCTATCAGGCAATCACTCAAGGCTTCAAAACTGGATCGATTGGTGACATCATACACAAGCATCACTCCTTGCGTGTCCTTGTAAAACTCATTCCGTACCTAAAAACAGTGTACAAGGAAACTAATTGTTACAGTATGAAATTTTCGTTGGGTTAAATTTTCGTATCAGGCCTTGAAAGGGCTCTTTCTCCATGTAACCAATCCAAATTACATCATCTCTATTATTAGAGCTTCATATTATAGCTAATAATAGAGATGATGTAATCTGGATTTGGTTACATGGAGAAACAACCCTTGAAAGCGTATTTTCATGGTAATATATATTTTCGTTGTATGCCCTGAGCACGTCATCATAGTAGCCTACTGTATCTAGATTTTCGTGGGTTAATTATTTGTAACGAAAATAACGAAAACAAAACCCAACAAAAATTTCCCGCTATTCGGTATTTACTTCTGCAAAGAATGGTTGTCCTGCCATATCGAATATGTTAACTTTGATATCTTGTTCATTACTCTTCACTTTAGATACGCCAAAGTCAATCCCTAGAGTGGCCATATACTTGGAGACAAATCGTTTCTCACAGTAACGCTTTATCAGACAGCTCTATAAATTTATACATACACAAAAATCACTATTAAAGTGGGTATAACTTGAGTTAGGAGGGTCCAATTTCACAATTAAAACATGCATTAGGTAGCTCTAACATAGACCTTTCAGATGGTGTGCTCAAACGACCAATTGCTTTCCAGTCAAAATGTTTCAATTTTTGGAGAAAACCATGGGCTATAAGTGGGTGAAATTGTAAAATTGGGCTGTTTTGAAAATTTGAGCCGAACATACCATCTGATAGAGTTTTTTCTGGGATTTCAGAAAATCACAAAATTATAATACCAACGTGAATAATTCAGCTGAACACAACCAAAAGTTTAAACTATGGCCCATGCATGCAGAGGAGGAGGTGCAACATGGTGACTCAACATAATGTCATTCCTATGTACTTTTGTCAAAAGGCGTGGTCTCCAGTCTGGTGCACCCGTACCCGGAACCTTAATCACTTCGCTTAATTAGAACAATGGGTTACAAAGAATGACAAAAAGTAGATAGGAATGTTGAGAGTGAGTCACCTTGCAAGTCACACTTCCTCTGGTTATGACACAACACAAACATGTGCAGTATATACTATACCATGTCATGTGTTACTGTAGGGTGTACACAAAACTAGCTAGTAGTGCTGTTACTGTATCATTCTGTCAATATACTTAGATCTGTGAGTGTGCAAATATACCTTCCCCGTCTCTGCTGCTCCCATACTAATAACCTTGATACGAAGAGCTTTTCTTTCTTCCATTTTGTGCACATTTCTAATTTCAATATTCTTATAACAAACGCCTTGACAACGTTCGTATAATTAGATTATTTTGTCCCGTATCACCATGACAACTCCTTACAAGCAATACTACGCTGAAGATGGGGTTTATATCATTATAAAACAGGGCATTCAGCCATTGTGAAATACAAAATAAGTGATCATGACAAACAATAGCTGACAACACAATGACACTGGGTTGACTGGGGGTTGACTGGCTATAACTAAGAGTCTTCAATGACCAGTAGAGCCCCATCATCACTCCTATTGACTGCACTTTCTGACACTTCAGGTTCTTCAGTAGGCTCTTCCAGTACTTCTTCAGTAGGCTCTTCCGGTACTTCTTCAGTAGGCTCTTCTGGTACTTCTTCAGTAGGCTCTTCTGGTACTTCTTCAGTAGGCTCTTCTGGTACTTCTTCAGTAGGCTCTTCTGGTACTTCTTCAGTAGGCTCTTCCGGTACTTCTTCAGTAGGCTCTTCCAGTACTTCTTCAGTAGGCTCTTCCAGTACTTCAGGGGCCTGTGTAGAATGACAAGATATGAATTGCTATAGTGAGCAGTATAGCTAATTATAGTCTACACAAATTGAGATCGAGAATTAAGGCACTATAGCTTACATCAATCTTAGCCACTTGGTCAGCTTGTTTACTTTCATCTGAGTGTGCAAGCTGTTCTGGGATTGCCTCAGTTCTCTCTTCTTGATCTCCCACCATCTCTGTCACTGTGCTTGCTGCGTCTCCTGGTTCAAATCTGCTCACACTGAGTACTGCAGCAGTTTGATCGATTGAGTCAGCTGATCGGTTTGTTTTGCTTTCTGGTCTGTTAACATTTCTGAGCACGCTATGTGTTAGACTTGCATGCACTTTATTAACAGATTGTGGCCTGCTTGCTGTAGCTGAAGATTTCCTGCTACTGGGTTTTGATATTGTACTGCTTCTCTTAGAGACAATGCTGATTTGACTATTGTCAGTGGGAGTTGGTTGCCTGTTTCGTTGCAGAGAGAGATCAATCACATCTTGTACAGGCTGAGACTCCAGTTCTTTGACCACCTGTGAAAGAATATGATAAAAAGACCAAAAACAATATACAGTAGCTATCTGCATTGCAGGGTAGAAAGCCAACCAACCTGGTTGTTGGCTCTTCCATAGTGGTCTCCTTCTTCTGTAACTTGCTGAGGCTTTGAGGCTTGAGCCTTGTCCATATCACCGACCTCCTCCAGTATTTCCTCCACATCTTCAGCGTCATAAACAGGGAGTTTACCTGCACATGTGTATATACAATTATTATTATTATGTGCAATAACATAACGGCAAGAAGTACTTAATTAATGCCCGAGAGTAGGATTTTGGCCAAACTATACATAATTATAGCAAAGTGCTAGTTCACATGCTTCAGGTGTTACATTATAGTTACAGCTATATAGCTAAATCGTGCATACCAGTGCTCTCCGCCTTTGTTGAATGGTATAGGGAATCTTCAACAGGAATCGATGTGTCTAAATCTTCCATTACTTCATCTCCAGCAGATGCCATTGGGGGCTCTGGTACATGATGAGTGACAGGGCTTCCCTTGACAGGCTCAAGGTGTTTCAATGGAGCAACTTCATTGTCAGGGCTCCCACCAAATATTGAGTCCTGTATAACACGATGGCATTAAAGCCGTGATAATACACTATAATATTATACTAAGTAACTTACAGCTCTATGATCTTCAATGGCCTTCTCTCTCCCTTCCTTGTTCTTACGACCACCAAATGGTCTACTCTTTCGTCTCTCCAGGCTTCTGTGTTTCTTTACTTTAGTTGGGACGGGAGGTGGTTTAGACTCTTCAACATCCTGATTCTGTTTAGCTGCTCTGGGGCGAGGAGGTAGTATCTTCTTCAGTCTGTGTATAGCACGGGGGACAGCTACTGCCCCTCTGCAAGGTAGAAAACACACAGTTAAACAATTTAGTAGCATTTAGTAGAACTCAAACAAACCCGAAAGTCTTTCTTTTATCATCCAGAGCAGAGTATGCCACTTTTAGGAATGTCCTTGTTCCTTCAAGAGCCACGTACTTCCCTCCGTCTTGCAGCTCACTAACAGAATGGAGGACTTGACCATCCAGTGCACAGAGACGTTTTGCTGACGTTATGATTCCAACTTTCTCTGTAACTATTTCCAGCACGTACTCCCATGACCCCATCATTCGTCGAGGAATGAGAATACGTGCTCCTCGGTACTTTTCGTCACCATTTCGAAACACACTACACAAAAACAAAGTGCAATGAGAGCAGGGATTGATAATAATCTGAGTGATACTTACTGAATCACACAGGGTTTTTCGATGGGTCTTTTGTACCTGGCAGAGGCTACAATGACGTTAGCCAGTGCTCTGTTTGGCAGGGGTAATGACTATACAGAGGTAACAGTTAGTACAGCATGACAAAGGCACTAGCTAACCTCTCTTTGCTGTCTTCGAGCTAGTAATCTTTTCACTTCACTTCCATACCTACAAAAATATATAGGAAACAATAAAATATCGCTACAGTTACTCATAAAGACACTTACTTCACTTTCTTGAAGTGCTCAGAGCCTCCAGCGACATAATATCGACCTGTTTCTAAATCATCCAAACTCCTTACTCTGTGACCACCTGCAGGAGTGTAAATATTCCGTACAGCCACTGGAGCTCTCAGTCCACTTGTGGCACGGCTGAGAAAAGTGCTGAAGTCCCGTATTTGTCTGTCGTTGACCACCATACACTTGGGCTGTGCCTCAGTCACTCCATTCTTGTACAGGAACACTTTCTTCGCAGGTTTCAAATCATTATGTGAGGACATCATGAGGGAGCCATCCATTAAAGTCAGGTAGACTAGTCAGCTTGATACTTACTAATAATAGCAGCGCTGAAACACAATCGTATATAATGTATCCAGTTTATTGTCGTCATAGTAACCAACCGGAAAAGATCGTCATGCCGCAGAAACGCTAAAAATAGTTTCAATTAATGCCACCCCTCTCACGTGCGCGAGACGGTTAGCTAGTTTGTTACCACGTGGCCTGTGGTGTATATGAGCATGCGCAGTACACACACTCTTCCTTTCCCAATCTGAGCATCAATCTGTTGTGTCTCTGTGAGTGATTTTGTAAGATCCGTCTCAATCTTCATCTAAATTCATCTTTTAACGTGAGTTTTGTGTGTGTACATAGTAGCAATTGTCTTCTTTTGTAAGCTTACAATTTTAGTGTTGAAATCGAGTGCCAGAAAGGTGATACTTGATACTCTGTTCCGTAGCACGTGTTTTGTGTCTATGTGCGCTTCTTTGTTGTGTGTCCTTTTGTTAGCCAAATAATTAGCGTTGCTTTTGGTGCTATCACTCAACGTTTCTTAACTACACACAGCCTAAAGAACAAATGCCTAAAGAGAAGATACATATTAACGTTGTGGTCATTGGCCATGTGGACTCTGGTAAATCAACAACTACTGGACATCTCATCTACAAGTGTGGTGGAATCGACAAGCGTGCCATTGAGAAATTTGAGAAGGAGGCTTCTGAGGTAACGTAACGTAATTGCCATCGTTCATTAAAGTTGTTGCTTCATTGAGCTTGAATTGTGTCAGAAAGGTGTTTAATTCCTTGCCTGTATATCAATTGAGTAGAATAATGTTTTACGACACAATGTTAATTGTACGGAATGTGAATGTTTTTGCAGATGGGCAAAGGGTCTTTCAAGTATGCCTGGGTATTGGACAAACTAAAGGCTGAACGTGAGCGTGGAATCACTATTGACATTGCTCTCTGGAAGTTTGAGACAGGGAAGTACTACGTGACTGTCATTGATGCTCCTGGCCATCGTGATTTCATCAAGAACATGATCACAGGCACATCTCAGGTAAACCATTGTCCCCCCCCCCCCCCATGTCCATTAATCACCTTATTTGGCATCCATTTCCTGTGGTGTACACAGACACAGAGATTACCACATTCCAAATGTGGTTGTGCAAAAATGACCTTTCCTAAGAGGTGTATCAATGCCTGTTACTTGTATTGTGAATAACTGGTGCCCTCTTTTTTAGGCTGATTGTGCTGTTCTGATTGTGGCTGCGGGTACTGGTGAGTTTGAGGCTGGTATCTCTAAAAATGGACAGACTCGTGAGCACGCCCTCCTGGCCTACACGCTGGGTGTAAAACAGATGGTGGTTGCTATCAACAAAATGGACAGCACTGAGCCACCTTACAGTGAGGTATGCACAATTTGTTGGTTTGTCATTGCATTTTTTGCTTGTCCAAACCTTATCAATGTTTTTTGTTGTTTTTTTAAGGCTCGATTCAATGAAATTGTCAAGGAAGTGTCCATGTATACCAAGAAGGTGGGATACAACCCCAAGTCCATTGCCTTTGTACCAATCTCTGGCTGGCATGGAGATAACATGTTGGAGACTAGCGCCAAGATGAGTTGGTTCAAGGGATGGTCTGTTGAAAGGAAAGAAGGCAATGCCTCTGGAAAGACTCTCTTTGAGGCCCTTGATTCCATTGCGCCACCTTCTAGACCCACTGACAAACCTCTGCGTCTACCACTTCAGGATGTCTACAAGATTGGAGGTGTGTGTGTTTACTGAATGTCCTCAATTTGTGGCAACAAGAAATATATTTGGGTTAGGGTATTCCATCATGAGCCTATCATTTTACAGACTGTTTGTTTTCCTGTTTGTAGGCATTGGAACGGTGCCTGTTGGTCGTGTTGAGACTGGTATCCTTAAGCCTGGAACTGTTGTAACTTTCTCCCCTGCCGGCATTACCACTGAGGTCAAGTCTGTGGAGATGCACCACGAGTCCCTAGCCGAGGCTTTGCCCGGAGACAACGTCGGCTTCAACGTCAAAAACGTCTCTGTGAAGGAAATCAGGAGAGGAATGGTCGCTGGAGATTCCAAAAACGATCCACCAAGAGAGGCAAAGAATTTCACTGCTCAGGTATGTTCAATAATCTTCAATGCGTAGTATAATTTGCATTTATTAATACGTGTTAAAGTAGTGTGTGCTCTTCTTGTAGGTCATCATCCTCAACCATCCTGGTCAGATCCATGCTGGCTATGCCCCTGTACTCGATTGCCACACCGCTCATATTGCCTGCAAATTCACGGAGCTCAAAGAGAAGGTCGACAGACGATCTGGCAAAAAGCTCGAAGACAATCCGAAATTTGTCAAGAGTGGCGATGCTGCGATTGCTGTGCTTACACCATCCAAGCCCATGTGTGTAGAGGCTTTCTCCGAGTATCCTCCCCTTGGACGTTTCGCTGTTCGTGACATGAAGCAAACCGTTGCTGTAGGAGTTATCAAAAGTGTAGTGAAGGTCGAGAATGTAAAGGGTGGAAAGGTAACCAAGTCTGCTAGCAAGGCTCAGAAGAAGAAGTGATGTATGCCACTGGATGGATCTAGGGATACTAAACTAAAACTAAACACAGTTGAATCATTTATTTGTTACAAGTTGATTACTATTAGGGAGTATTATTGTATGGTGCACTCATGCCTGTTTGTCAGTGGAAATGGACAGCAGTTATTTCGAAGGAAAAAGTGTTTTTTGTAATTTTTTGCTGACAGAATAATTTTTTGCACCCCTTCAATGTATAAAATCGTGCGCATGTGCAGAAAGTAAGACACATGGCGCTTGTAGCATGTTTTTAGGAGTTGAAAAATGTTTCGTGCTTACCGTCATATAAGTGGCTCAAAATGGGCAGTTATTCCGTACAAGTTCCAAGGTAGTAGCACGTACCTGTGTTACACGAGATGCTGTAAAGCGTGACCCATGCCGGCATGCAGGTGCCAGTTCCCTGACTGTTCACCCAGTATATGCCAGTTCCCTGACTGTTCACCCAGAAGTTCAAGCAGCACTTGATTGTGGTCGACCAGTGGTGGCGTTGGAGACGACCATTGTTACCCATGGCATGCCTTATCCTCACAATGTCCAGACTGCCCTACAGGTGGAGGATATCATTAGATCACACGGGGTTGTCCCAGCCACCATTGGGATTGTGCGAGGCCAGGTCATTGTAGGTCAGTGGTTACATAACACGGGTGGGTAGGTTGTCCCAGCTACCATTGGGATTGTGCGAGGCCAGGTCGTTGTAGGTCAGTGGTTACATAACACGGGTGGGTACGTTGTCCAAGCTACCATTGGGATTGTGCGAGGCCTTTAAGCTAGTATGGTATGTAGACACTGTATTTGTGTATTAATTTACCTACAGGACTGAGTCAGTCTGAGATAGAAGAGCTTGAACACTGTATTTGTGTATTAATTTACCTACAGGACTGAGTGAGTCTGAGATAGTGGAGCTTGAACACTGTAGTTAGTGTGTATTACCTGCAGGACTGAGTCAGTCTGAGATACAAGAGCTTGAACACTGTAGTTGTGTGTATTAATTTACCTACAGGACTCAGTCAGTCTGAGATACAAGAGCTTGAACACTGTAGTTAGTGTGTATTGGTTTACCTGCAGGACTGAGTCAGTCTGAGATACAAGAGCTTGAACACTGTATTTGTGTATTAATTTACCTGCAGGACTCAGTCAGTCTGAGATACAAGAGCTTGAACACTGTATTTGTGTATTAATTTACCTGCAGGACTCAGTCAGTCTGAGATAGTGGAGCTTGGTGCTCCCTCAGAGCAGTACAAACTGAAGGTATCACGTCGAGACATTGCCTACGCTCTGAGCAAGGTAGTAGCATTCGTGCTAATACACTGCCGCACCTCTTATATCTTGTGGCTGGCTACAGGGTGTAAGTGGAGGGACCACTGTGTCTGGTACAATGATGTGTGCTCACAAGGTCGGCATTCATCTCTTTATCACTGGTGGACTAGGTGGAGTGCATCGCAATGGAGAGAAATGTATAACAAGGTTTTAATTGCACTCGTCATAGAAATGTTCTCTCATTGTAATTATGTAGCGCTTGATGTGAGTGCTGATTTGACTGAGCTTGGTAGAACACCAGTGACTGTGGTGTGTGCTGGAGTCAAGTCCATCCTGGACATAGGACGTACTATAGAGTATCTTGAGACACAAGGTGTGACGGTCGCTAGCTACGGTGGATCACAGCAGTTCCCAGCGTTCTTTACACCAGAGAGTGGTTTTGAGGCACCTTATTCAGTTACCAACTCATTGGAAGCAGCCAAACTCATCGGTAAACTGTTTACACTTAATACCCCAGGCTCCCCAGGTCTGAAACAACACTTGTGTAGTTATCTGTACAATGTTATAGCCATCGTACACTGCTTTCATGCAAGTTTTCATTTCTCAGAGTCTAATCTATCGTTTGGAGTTGGCAGTGGTATGGTAATTGGAGTGCCTGTGCCCTCTGATGGGGGGCCTCTGGGAGAATACATTGAGCAAGCCATCAAAGATGCCCTAGTGGAAGCAAAGTATGTTTCTCTTCATAGTCCTCTAAGTTTAACTCTCTTTCTGGGTAGAGCTCAAGGAATCACTGGGAAAGCTGTTACTCCATTTCTGCTGGAGAGGGTGCACCAACTTTCTGGTGGGCAATCACTAGAAATCAGTATCCTCACAATTCTGTATGTTACTCCCTCACTAATATCTTGTGCATGTATTTATTGTGGACTGTTAGGTTCTTAATGTTTATTGAGATATTGCATTGATGAAGAACAATGCAACAGTGGGCAGTCAGATTGCTGTGGAGCTTGCTCAACTTCTCTCCTCAAGGAGAGCCGTGTCTAGAAGAAGAAATAGAGAGCCTCAAAAAGGACAAACTGTCGTTATAGGAGCTTCCATTCTTGACTCTACTGCTAAGATGACTTCTCCGTTTATAAAAGTGAGTGAGTACACCCACACACGCACAAGTGAGTGCTGTAAGTCAGTGTGCTGATTGCCTTTATGCTTGGTTTGCAGAGAGAAGGTACTAATCCAGGCAGCCTGCTGCAAACGTATGGTGGTGTTGGTAGAAACATTGCTGAGTGCATATCTAGACTAGACTCTCCACCATTCTTCATCTCCTCATTGGGGAAGGATGCAAATGGACAGACACTGGCAAACCACCTCACACAACTGGGAATTGTCAGTTCTTTACACATTGTGTTATTTGTTTTGTGTTGTTTTGTCTCTCTCTCTGTATCACAATGACAATTGTTAAATGGTTAACCCAAGTAACTAAATCCCTTAGGGCCATGTTTGTTATGTCCTGTGTCTATAAAGAGAGCTGTTCTCTATGTTTGTCCTGTAGTCCCTGGATGGTGTGTATGAGTGTGGTGATGTCCCCACAGCCAACTACTGTGCTGTGTTGGACCATCGTGGTGAGATGCACTGTGCTGTGGGAGACATGAGCATCAACAACCTCATCACACTCGACTGGGTACGTCCTCCTGTGCACTAAATAACCGGTTCATAATAATATGCTGTACATGCAACACATTCCTGCTAGGAAGAATGTATAATACAATGTCTAATTGTGAACTCGCCTTTAGCCTAGTAAAGTATAGCTCAGTTAATTAATGTATAGCAACAAATGTTCATGTGTACGTACATGCCTGTGTACATGCATGCGTACATGCCTGCGTACATGCCTGCGTACATACATGACCCAGAAGATTTCCTAAATATGAGAAAATTATCAGTAATCTTCCAGATCGGCAGGTTAGCACAGTCGGTTAAGTGGTTGGTTTGCAAAGGAAAGGTAAGCGGTTCAAATCCGGGCAAATCCAGAAAAAAAAAAGAAAAAATGTGAACACCCCCAAAAAATTAATGGGCTTCATGTCTAATAATAGTATCAGGAGTGCATTAATGCAGTCCTGATAGTATCAAAGTGTGATATTTCAATTCATTATGTGTACAACATTGAAAACGATTGTCGGAAAAGAAAAAAAGTTTGAGTGTGAAATACGAAGACTTTTTTTTGTCGTGTAGCTAATTAAAAAATTAAGCTGTATCAAGCCAACGCACATACGATACTCTTTTTTGTGTGTAGATATCTATCCACTTCCTCTACACACTACAGAACATGTACGTACAGCACCAGGAAACTTGGACTCACACAACACAGGCACATGTACACACACACTCACGTACACACAGGCACATGTACACACACACTCACGTACACACACACACTCACGTACACACAGGCACATGTACACACACACTCACACAGATGACGATAGACTTTGAATGTGATCAAACAATATCCATGGGTTTATAGCGACACGAAAATAGGATTCAAGTTTATTCTCACGTAAAACACAGGTAGCGACCGACCCCCCACAGAGCTCATGTTTTGCTGTGAACCCGCCTGCCCTAACTCACTCTTTTGAAGCAATAGTGTAGCTCATGTTTTGCTGTGCACCCGCCCGCCCTAACTCACTCTTAAGTCTTGAAGCAATAGTGTAGCTCATATTTTGCGTCCTATTGTGAACCCGCCCGCCCTGACTCACTCTTAAGTCTTGAAGCATCTGATTCACAATAATTATGAGACTACATATGTATACTAAGGCCCGTCCACACTATACTCACCCAAACTGGTTCGAAGTGACTTGAAAACGGTTTTCGCGAGTCCTCACTGAAACCGGTAACAAGTGTGTGTACCTGCATGCGTACATATGCCTTTGTGTACATGCATCCATACATGCATGTGTGTACATGCATGCCTGCGTACATGCCCTGGAAGATTACTGATAATCTACTGATGATAATCTAATTATCAGTAGATTATCAG
>VSKX01085341.1_pt1 | contig 11948 bp, 9 predicted proteins | sample 4799481 | NCBI WGS metagenome assembly VSKX01 (sample SAMN12179537, study PRJNA552185) | sponge metagenome | biome: deep-sea hydrothermal plumes; feature: spots directly above weak diffusing fluid; material: sea water; isolation source: sponge from the Swan site of a hydrothermal vent ...
ACACGTACTATTTCGTCTGATCCCGGGTGTACAGCAATTACACGAGCGATAGGCCATTTTGCAAACGTGTAACTGTACATACACACCAGTACATGCTTTTAGCACAACAACACATACTGTACAGCATAGACCCAAAATGATACGCACAATCTTTCCAAAGGCTTAAAAGAGCTTTTTTGTTACGCTCTCAAACTCAATAAGCCCCTCCCCCCCAGTGTAACGGTGGCCACGCCTACTACGGTGTAGAGTATCACGGTGTGTTGGATAAGCACAAAGCAGAGGAGCTACTGGGCAGTCAAGATGGTGCTTATCTTGTCAGAGACACACCAAAGGGAGCTAGCATCCTCTCCTTTATGTAAGTGCACGTGTGACATGTGTGTGACACTTGTGAGGGTGTGTGACACTTGTGAGGGTGTGTGACATGTGTGAGGGTGTGTGACACGTGTGAGGGTGCGTGACATGTGTGACGTGCGTGAGGGTGTTAATTGACATGTACGCACCCCTCCTATACTACAGGCTTGACAACAGAGCGTACAACTTCAGACTATTCTATGAAGAGGGTCTGTTCTACGTTGGTAAGCTATAATTATTAAAATGGTCACCTCGAGAGGCTTAAGGCTGGTTTATAATACGACGCTAGCGTCAAAACGTTGACGTTAGATGCTACGTCGGGTCTAGCGTCATATTATAAACCAGCCTTAAGGCATTGCTCACAATATGACGCTGGAGTTGACATAGCATCATATTGCGAATCAGGCTTTGTTCAAGAATAGAAAAGTATGGCCAAGTTATAGCAAAAAAATTAACTCTCGACAAATTGACCTTAGTTAGCCCTGGATTGGTTGAATGATAAGTCATGACTCATCTTTCCTTATCAGGTGAAAATAAGTTTGAGCAGCTGGAAGACCTGGTACAAGACGGCCTGATAACACTTTACCTACAGAAGCACGATGTAGCTAAAGTGATGGAGGAGGGCCGCAACAACACCCTGCTGTTCAGATCTTCGAAACAAAGAAGACTCAGACGACAGGACGGAATGTGAGTGAGACCAACCACACCCACTGCCACACCCCTATCAATGTCACACCCCTATAACTGTCACACCCTCTGCCACACCCCTATAACTGTCACACCCCTATAACTGTCACACCCCTATAACTGCCACACCCCTATAACTGTCACACCCCTATAACTGTCACACCCTCTGCCACACCCCTATAACTGTCACACCCCTATAACTGTCACACCCCTATAACTGTCACACCCCTATAACTGCCACACCTCTATAACTGTCACACCCTCTATACAGGCGAGTCCGTGGTCTAAAGGGCAAGGCTGCATGGTCGTACAGTCGCTCTACTAGTGCCAGCTCTGTCAGCTCATTGGACGTCCATCCCTCCTCAAGCAAAGCCAGCAGTGGTAGCAGTGGTAGCCTCAGTATCAGTCGAAGCCCAAGTCCCATTCCCATTCTGGATACGCTCAATCTGGAACCAGTTCTGCTATTGGACGGGAGCAGTGCACTACTACCCATCTCTAGCCCCGAGAGCAGTCCCAGTCCAGTTCACACCGGCGGACGGAACCAGATTCTGAGTCCTGACGAGATTGGATCTCATTCAGCCCCTCCAACGCCTTTGTTCCCTACAGAGCACCAATTGATACTTGTTCCACCAACGCCCACTCACGATCAAGCCAAACTCGCTCTTGGCTCAGCCACACCCACTTGTGACTCGGCCACACCCACTTGTGACTCGGCCACACCCACTCGTGATAGTGACTCGTCTAGTCTCGACTTCAAGGGCTCTCAGCGAAGGTGAATTAAATATTAAGACTAGTGTCTTCCAATATTTTTTATGTCGTTAGTAGTGTGGAAATTACACGGTATGAATTAAGTATCTCTGTGTAGCCTCAGAAAAGAAAAAAATTGTGGAATTGCAGAGGAGTGCATAACATTATTAGTGTAGGATATAAATCATGATCCCAAATTTTATCAACTTTAAAAATTGATTCCTTCTCGTCTTCTGTATGTGAATCTGATGTCGTAAAGGACGAGAAGACAATTAATAATAGTCTTTCGTCAGGCAGCTTTTAATTGCAACCTTTGACTCGTGACTAGATAGTAGGTTAATAAGCACACCTTGAATTGTATATGGGTGCATATTTCCTAATAAACGCATATCACACTGTTGGTCAACAATCTCTTTAATAAGCACACTTCTGAAACAGATATAAAATGAGTGGGTGGGGCTAATTTTGCATTGTATAATGAGCGCACCTGGTTAATAAGTGCATACTTTTTGCTATTATTCCTATAATTATGTGCGCTTATTAACCAGCTTGTACAGCACACTAACAACAGTACATACCCAGTGTTTCTTAGGGGTTTTGTAAGTATCCAGTACAGTGTTTCATACCTTGTCCCCTCTCTCTCAGGTCCGCTCCCAGCATGGTAGTAGCCGCAGGAGACACTGTTCATATCAAACGCTCACTGAGAGTATCGCATTCCCCTCTTGCAGCTCGTAGAGTTCAAAGTGCGTCATCCATTCAGCAGGGAGGTCGATCGCCAAAGGAGCGACGAGAAGCCATTATCAAAACACTGAGATCGGCCATACAAGCAGACCAAAGTTGCTCGGCACTAGAGCTTAATAAGAAGTCGGCCACGATTGGAGCTTACAGCAAACCAGTGCCATACAAACCATTCTGTGAGCGGTCTAATTCTTGCTCTGCTGCTGTGGCTAACACACTCGAGAAACTTGCTGACTACTCGGCTAAGGGGGTACGTGGAGTCAGTACGGCCTTTAGTTATGGCTGGCCAGTCGTGTCGTGTCTAATTACATAATGTATTGTCTGGTTATTTGGCTTCACAATATGATGCTGGAGCTTACCTAGCGTCAGTTGCATCTTCACAATACGACGCTGGAGCTTACCTAGCGTCAGTAGCATCAAGCCTGGTTCACAATACGATGCTGGAGCTTACCTAGCGTCAGTAGCATCAAGCCTGGTTCACAATAGACGCTGGAGCTTACACAGCGTCTGTTGCGTAGGAGGTCACGCACGAATTGAACGTATGTTCTATTCCAGTGTTGCAATGATTGCATTGTATTTTGAACCAGGGTTTAGTCTGGCCGAATAATTAGTAATTATAATTAAGGCAATATTCTCTGTGTAGTTTTGCATAGTGTTTCACTTCTGGTACAGCTGTGCCTAATTAGGTTGTCACGTATATACTGAGAGCTGGTGTTTGTCTTGACTATCGTTGTTTGGAAGTGTGGTTTGTGTTGTATAACATGTGTCACGCCTCCCTTTTACATGTGCCACACCCCTTTTACATGTGCCACGCCTCCCTTTTACATGTGCCACAGCCCTCTACACTGTCGCGCTCCTCACTGGCTGCGTTTGCTAAACACACCAGCGGACCCAAGTCAATATACAACAAAGCACATAACTTTCCTGTAAGTTCAGTAATCCTCATTAATTTTATTGTGTGTACCGATAGTGTACGAGTACTGTGAAGGAAAGTTGAAATGAAATAGATTTTGAAATTTGTTATTTACCTTGAAAAGGGCTTTCTAAGCAAACATCTGACACTTGTCTCTTTTTGTTGCTGCACGTACAGTTTGTATCTTGCTTCCCATTTCGTGTACTGCACATTAGGTATAGTCTATCATTTCTCCACACACACACACACACATTACACTCCAGATGCACACATACACACTTTGCACGTACTCCACACACTCCACAGATGCACACGTACATAGCCCCCACATGGTGCGAGATATGCCACAATTTCCTGTGGGGTCTGAAGCAGCAGGGCATGCAGTGTAAGGATTGCGGCATGGACATCCACAGACAATGTTTGCCCCTTGCTATTCTATTGGAGTGCTTCCCAAACAAGGACTTCGTTAAGCGAGGTGTGTATAATAGAAATACCTAATTACACGCTACTAAAATAGTATTGTATTGTAATAGTAACAATAGCTAGTCTATACACTGTAATTTGACATGATCGAATGCCATCCAGCTAATGATGCATGAGTAATATATGGCACTCTTCTCATTTACAATGATCTCCCCCCCCCCCATTTAATGTAATAATATACAGTGTTGATACTATTGACCTATTCCTTTCAATGTTGCAGTATACGGTGTTGACTTGACAACCCTTGTTAAACTGGAGGGTGGGCTGGTTCCCAATATACTCTCCGAGTGCATTAAGGAGGTGGAGTCGAGTTCGCTCACGTCTATAGGTATCTATCGCGTGTCCGGTCACAGCTCAGAGATTCTGGAAGTCAAGGAAAAGTATGATCGTGGTACGTTGAGCTTTGCCTGCTTCAAAACCCTGGCATGTAAAGTCAAGCACGGGCCTGACAATTTTTACCTGTTCTATCTTTATTTTGATTGTTTTGTCTGTGCATTCTGAAAGTGTGTAGCCAAGCACTCAGCAATTTTAGTTATATAAATATATGCACTTTTGCCCGTGTGTCCTGCAATGGCATCAACGTCAGAAAAGCTTTTGCAATATCCACATACAGCACATGTATCGTAGCTGCCTGTGAAGTACATAGTAGTGGAATTACACAACTGTTGTCAGGACCTAGTATGTGAAAGGGGTTGGTTATGGTGTACCTTTGGTTTACACAGTACATGCCTTGCAATGGTGTACCTTTGGTATGCACAGTACATGCCTTGCAATGGTGTACCTTTGGTTTACACAGTACATGCCTTGCAATGGTGTACCTTTGGTTTACACAGTACATGCCTTGCAATGGTGTACCTTTGGTTTACACAGTACATGCCTTGCATGTGCAAACCATTTATAAGCCACCCCAGCTCTGGACAACTGTTGTGCAATCCACTGTACTTGTGTGCATGTGTACTTATGGCATGTGTACTTATGTTAGTGTTGTTGTAATGGCACCCCTCCTCTCAGGTGAAAAAGCGGACTTCTCTCAGTACACAGATGAGAATATCGTGTCTGGAGCCATTAAATTGTATCTACGAGAGCTGCCCATTCCTCTCATCACCTTCGATACGTACAAGAACATTCTTAAGGCAACTGGTAAGAATCGCTGTGCGTGTGTGCTTCATGAATAATGTACTCTTAGTCCGTGTGCTTATTTGGTGTGCAATTAGTAGGTTATTATTTAACTGTTAGTGTACATGCAGTGGTACGTCTATAATGGAATGCGTGTGACAAGTCTGATGATTTCTGTGTGTGTTTCAACATTAGTGGGCTACTATTGAACATACAATGGTGCTTCTATCATTGAGTGCACAAATGACACACTTGTCTTGTGATTAACGCCTCAATAATAATGCTTCTATGCTATAGACTGTGCATATTTGGTGATTTATTGTGTGTATGTGTTTGTGCAGCTAGTGTGAGTGACCCTGACTGTGCATATTTGGTGATTTATTGTGTGTATGTGTTTGTGCAGCTAGTGTGAGTGACCCTGAAGGTGATGAACCTACTGACTGGCAGCCACTCATAAACACTCTCCTCCACCTGCCCAAGGCCCACTACAACTCACTCAAGTACCTCATGGAGCACTTGAACAAGTTAGTACACACACACACAAACTTTTTTTGTGTAAAATTCACACACACACTCATTCTGATGCACTAGTCTAAAGCGGGATTCATTAATATAATTATGACGCTAGAGCTTGCGAGGTATCATATCGTGAACGGCTTTAGTCTCGCTCCTCCTTTAGTGCTTTATAGTGCACGCTTTATAGTGCACCTCTGTTTTTGATTTATGTGTATGATGCTGTTCAGGCCATCCTACAACTTTATTCTAAGCATACCAGACACAGAAAAGGTCCTTCAAGCATGTATGATTTAGTTTTGTAATTACGTTATATACTGTACAGGCTACTCGGTGTATAGAATGGTGCTTTTTCCTGGTTCTTTTAGTTGGTGTTTTAAGCTTTTTGGTAGCTTTTCAGTGTTTGTTCGAGTTTCTTTTGGTTTTTCTCGTTTACTTTCGTGATTTTCTATGGAATGGTGCTTTTTTCCTATTTGCTGTAATATTAATATTTGATGCTTCCCCCCCCTCTCAGAATTGATGCTAATAGTGATGAGAACAAGATGACAGCACGTAATCTTGCTGTGATATTTGCCCCGACAGTCATGAGGTCCCCAGAAGAGAACTTGCTTGTGCAAGACCTGCCTCTGCAAAGAACTTTTGTCGAGTACTTGATTAGTTATCACAAAGTACTGTTCAAGTCTTAGTAATTAACTTGCTGGCTGTTTGTGTGATGTATTGTTTGCTACCCACCAAATTAGGGCAATCTAATCTTATCTCTCCAATATTTATTAATTATGATTATTATTCCATTAATTTTGGTCTCATTTTCTGATATTCATATTTTCCAACAAATTGCTGTGACATTCTCGGCTCATTCATCTCATCTTTGTAATTAAAAATGGAAATTAAATCTCAATAATAATAAAATCTCGATAAAAATAATAATAAATTAGTTTGGACTGAGACAGGAGGGAAGAGGTTTGGTCAGTTTGTCACTAGTCCCCTGCACATTCTGACAAATGTAGTTTTGTTGCAGCAGAAAGTCTCCCTCTAATACACCGCTGCTGGTCACATTGTTGAACTTGAAGCCAGTATACGGCGTAGTAGCATTAGCCAGAAGGACACCAGGCAGTGTCACTCCATCTACGAATGACACATTGTCTAATACAATGTTTGTTATAGCCACTCTCGGCTGAGTGGGGCATTCGTCCACTATAGGATAAAAGAAACTACAGCCCGTACCAGAGCTACCAGGCTGTTTCTGCTGCTGTGGCCCAATCCATATCGGGTACCAGAGAGGAAACCTGCCACGAATGTTGCGATACGTTATCGAGTCGATGATCCCTGTGCCGCTATCGCCTGGGTTACTCTTGATATACAGGGCCTTGATCGGATGCTCAAACGTAATATTCTCAAACAGAATGTTTTTGACGCAGTTGACTCCATTGTTGGGAGGGACTGAGCCAATCGTCATGCCGACACCGTAAGCTACCACCGAATTTCGTATGGTCATATTCTGACTGCAATCTGTGAAGGGGTCTCCTTTGCTGCACGGTTTTACGGCTACCGCATCGTCAAAGTTGGTAATATTAACATTTTCAATGAGTACGTTTTTTCCCCTGGGGTCTATACCATCGGTGTTTAAAGGAAAAGTGGGTACGCCGAGTTCCTCTAATATCTTCTCCAGCTCTGGCGGGAGTTTTGTGAGCAAGTGTTTGTAACGAGGGTCTCGCTGGAGCACAGAGAGCATATCAGGCTCGCCCGGTTTACTGCTCTTATACGGCAGCCATTTTCCTGTCCTTTGCAGCAGCTCTTTCTGTTTACCAATATCCACAAATATAGTGATATTTCTGATGACAAGATTCATGATGTGGTAGAGGCGCAGGTGGAATTGCGGAGAATCGATGAAGTGTAGGTTTGTGATTAGGATATCCGAGCATTCTTCCATTATAACGAGATGTGGACGATGATCGTCATCTGTGACTATGACATGCCACCACCAATCATAACCCTGTCCATCCACAGTCCCACTGCCGGTCAACGTGAGCCCACTGCAATGCTCAAACCACAGTGTAGCGTACGTACCATCGCTAGGCCAGTGAGAGGAGCTCACGTTGTTTACTGCAATCAAAACCCCCTCGATTTGTACTGTCACATTCTGGAGGTAGTCTGCTCTAATCACAAAGTAGTGATAGGACTTGCCTGTAGGAACCAGTACCGTACGGTCTGTGCCCGAGGAATTGGCAGCTTTGATAGCTGATACAACAGCAGCAGAATTTACCACTGCAGCCTTCTCTAAAGGGTCGTTGGATACTGCGCCATAGTCGTCAATAGAATGAGAGGCGAGCGCTAGACCTGTAGCACTGAGGAACACCAGGAGAGCAGTAGAGACCATCTTTAGGCTTGCAAGATAAAGAGTAGGTCACAAGGTTGACCTTGCTGACTAGTGTTGCAAGCAACCAGCCCCACCCCCACCCTCTTTTGGCCTCGGTCAACAGACTAGCCGCGGCTACGAGCTAAGTTAAGCCGTATTTTTCTTTTTTTATTAACCGTAATTTTGCTAAAGTTACCATGGTTACTTTTTATCCCCACAACATCAGAGCTAGAGGAACTCAACTCACCTTCTTAGTAGTACAGTACATTCACACAATGGCAAAAGCGCAAATCAGTGGAGCAGTTTTCCAGCGGACTAGGGATACTCTGGGCAAGGTGATAAATAAGCCTCCCCTCACAGACAAGCTCCTTGGGAGGCCACCGTTCAGATTCTTGCACGACATCATCAACGAGGTACACGATTATTTATGGCACACATGCTTCTACTGTGGGTGTGTATTGTACAGGTAACAAAGCAGACGAGATTTTTCAATGGTTTGTACTCTTCAAAGGAGATGGACGGAAAATCCATCCAGGTAATAATTCGGTATAATATTATAATTATGTGGTACCGAATTGTCACCCCAACGTTACAGGAGAGAGATGATAAAGTAGCATTCCTTCAGAAGGCCATCGATACTCTCTGTAAGAGCTAGCCTAATCTCTTTCAACACATCACACAATTCCCCCCCCACACACACACACGCACACTGCTAGCGTTTGCCACTGGTGAGGTAGTGAAGGTACGTCCCTCTAAAATAGTGTCCGGTCAAGAGGCGGAGAAAACAAACGAGTTCCTACAAATCCTGGGTATCTCTGTCCTCAAAGAGGTGAGCTAGTTAGTAACATTTTTCTGTATAATACCATACAGGGGGGGGGGGGGTCTTTGGGTGCTGCAGAACCCCCTTTTCTTTAATCCTGGATCCGCCCCTGTATAGCTAGAATGTTTCGAGGGGCAATTCGTGGATTGCCTATATCTACAACATTTTCATGACACGCGGAAGGGGCTTATTGTCATGTACATCCTACTTTCGTGGACGGAGTTTTATTCGTAATAAAAAATTTATCGTCCTTGAAACATTCTGGCTATACGGTACACTGTACTACTGTACTACTGCAGTTGGACGCCAGTGAAGCGGTGAAGAGAGTTCAACAAGGGAACAAACCAAGCGAGGCGCTCACCAAAGAGAAGAAAGCTACCAAGAGTGATGCCGGTAAGGAGCGGGAGTCCAAGAGGTCCAATAGCAAAGAGAGGGAGAGAAAGAGTCGGAAACCACCCTCCAAAGGAGAGGCCTCTCTCAAGAGCAAGAGCCATCAGAGCCTCAAGGAGGGCTCCCAGCCAGATCAACGACCCACACATCGAGTAACTATTAACATATTGTGTATAATGAGTGTATAGCACAACAAAGAAAGAGAATTAGTGAACTCGAGACACATTATCCCTCAGAAATGACTACCGTATAGCGGGAAATTTTCATTTTCGTTATCAGACCTTGAAAGCGTATTTTCGTGGTCTTATTTTCGTTGTATGCCCCTAAGCACGTCATCATAGTAGTCTACTGTCTAGTTTTGGGGCTCTCCATAAAACCCAACGAATATTTCCCGCTATACGGTATATAAAACATGTGACAACGGGTCTACAATCAACCAAAATGCACCCATATCCACAATGCCTAATAATACATTCTTTGTACGTGTATAATATTTGCCTCTCTTTTTTGTAAGTAAAATTTTTTGCATGGTTCACAAAAGTAAATAACACGTATGTAGTAGCAATATGGTATCCTGATGCAGTGTATACTTGTAAGCCTGTTTGATGTGTAAAGGCTGGTTTATAATAATTTATGACACTATGTCAAAACGCAGACCCTATGCTGTTGCCTGATGCTAGGACACTACGATGCTGGATTATAAACCAGCCTTGAGTATACATATCTTCTCTCTGTGTGTGTAGCCGTCCCGCACCCGTCCTCCGCTGGAGCAGGGCGCTGGCCCCTCTGACGAGATGGTCACAGGGGATCCTCCCTCACCCTCTGTCAGTGTGGAGGACGAAGGACTGGGTAGTGAGACCAAACTGGATAGACCAGTCTCTGCCAAGGGATCCAGGAGACAAATCAAGGCAGCCAACTCAGGGAGTGACTCAGGTACATATTATCAGGGAGACATCTAGCTTGGTGGGAAACAGATTTGGGTGCCTGACAATAAATCTACTTAATAGACCGTGAAAATAGAGCAAAGCATACTGAACTTTTCAATGAGCTACTAAATTCGTCCTTCAATGAGTATTAGTTTTACAGTCATTAGCTAACCCTAACATATACCCCAAAACTTTATGACCAATAGTGTTTCTTCTTGTGTAGACGTGCCACCTCCAGAGTCCATTCCAGTCCCCCCTGAGACAACATCAGGGAGTCATGTGACCAGTGAGGCCACACCCCCTACCCAACCACCTGTTATGTGAGCTAATAGCACACTTGTGTATACTTGTTGTGCTATTTCTTTTGTATATAGGCCCCTCAAACGTCCCGGTAGTGCTCGACCAGCTCCCCCTAAGATAGTACAGCCAGCTACCGAAGATACCACCATAGCAAGGTATATGTCTTTTGGTAGTGTAACAGCTAGTATACACGTGATTAAGGTCAAATTGATTTGAGTTGAGCCCAGGAAGTAGACAGGAAGTAAATTTACATCGTGAACATAGTAAATTTTGTCTATCTGTCCTACAATGAAAATAGCTAACTTTTGCCAGATTGGTGCGATATTGTATAAAAGCAATGGTGCAAGGAATATTGAAAAATTGTATGGCCAAGTAAATGAGGGCTCAACTCAAATCAATGTTCACCTTTGGCTTCACACAGACACACTATGTATTATCTCTTGTAGAGAATTGTTCACCGAAGTCTTCATCAAGGGTCTTCTGGTCTGAAGATGAAGAAAGTGCTCTCTTGAGTGGATTAAAAAGATATGGCGTTGGCAAGTGGACAAAAATCCTACGTAGCTCGACTCATTTTCATTCATCGCGCAGCTCGGTCAGTCTCAAAGACAAATATCGTAATCTCCTAAAATTAGGCAAGATACCACTTTGATTGATTCCGCGACCTGTTTCCCCGACTTCTCTATTAGCGTTGTTTTTTTTACATCTACCTTCGATCTGGCATTATTCACTTGTTTCATTCAATTGTGTTTTCTCAGCATTGTCTGCATTGTCTGATTTGTTATAGCTACTATATTATTTCTCTTCAATACTCTTATAATTAACACAAACATTATTTTAAATTGAACTGTGCTCGTGAACTACATACACATACATACATAGAGCTAGAGTGACTTTACACAACGTATACGCGCCCTATCTAGACTTAGAATCACTGAGTCTTTCCTTAGCCATCTTCAAAATCTGAGCAGCGTTCTTCTTTAAGAGGTCTGCATCATGTTTCTCTCTACGTGCAAGTTCTAGTTCTCTCTTCGCCTCCTCTCGCATCTCATATGCCTCTGCTTTCACCAGCTGCGCTAGACGAAGGATCTCCTTGGCCTGTCGTAGAGTACCCGGTACGTTGTAGGCGGAGTCTAGTGGGGAGAGGGGCGGAGTCCCTTTAGGATACTGTGTATGTGTGCGTGGGGGGGGGGGGGCATTGTTAGGCAACACACTGTTACAGTATGATATTCTTCACACACTTGAGTCTGTATACAACTTCATACAAAACTCAACTGATATAGGTCTGCAAAGGGTGGGGTCACTCTATGCAATGATGATGCCTTTTTTACGCATACCACTTACGTATGTTATTGCAACTACCTTATTGTTACTATTATAAATGGGTACTACCGTACTCTCTCGAGATTACGCCCACCTAAATTGCATGCTACTTGGAGCTCTAGTAGGGAATGGGCGTTTATTCGAAAAACGGTAGTTTTGTCTCGAAATTTCGCCCACCCAGGTGTTTTCTTCGAAATTACGCCCCCCATTAGTGCATTGTATACGTACCAACTCGCTAGCCAGCACTTGAAAATCAGTCAGCACAATGAATGCAATAGTCAACGATAG
>VSKX01006308.1_pt1 | contig 11944 bp, 11 predicted proteins | sample 4799481 | NCBI WGS metagenome assembly VSKX01 (sample SAMN12179537, study PRJNA552185) | sponge metagenome | biome: deep-sea hydrothermal plumes; feature: spots directly above weak diffusing fluid; material: sea water; isolation source: sponge from the Swan site of a hydrothermal vent ...
ACGCCCGCGTGACCAGCCAGATGTACTGTCTGCAAGTTCACGAGGGTAAAAGGTATGCATTCCACATTAATTACAGCTGCAATCTGATTGGAAGTTACAGCATTCCGGACTGCACACGGAATTGTGTCTATAGTCACCATACGTTCTTTTCGTATGCTCGCCAGACTACCGTAATATCTCTAATTAACACGACACATAAAAATAATTATGGTCAGCTCCACTATGTACGAAAATACGTTGAATTTATATTGTGCTTATGGGAAAATGTCCATATTTGGAGGGTCGCTTTAAATCGAGGTCTTACAGTACCCCCTAAAAATAATACACATTTTATACAGGCTAACACTGTCCCTAGCCTAGGTACGTCAGTTCTCACTGCTCAATGCCGCACTCCTCACCTCAGAAGTGGCCTCCATCAGTGGCTCCTTTGACTCGGGGAGAATATAGTTTGCCATAATTATCACACTCTTACTCGGATATCAACATTATAGCAATATGCACGTGTGCGCATAGAAGTGACGTAATTAAACCTGCGGTTCATGTTCGACACGCAACCACGCCTTGGTCCCAGGCCGAGTTTTCGCTTTTATATCGAATGGGCAACCTGCCCTTTCGACATAAAAGCGAAAACTCGGCCTGGGACCGAGGAAGACTGGTTCACAACTGCAAACTCTTACTGTGTGCTTAATTATGGTTCAACTCTTAAACTAATATTAAATTGGCAAGAGCCAGTGTAAATCAATTACATTTTTTACGTAAATACACTAGAATGTAGAAAACGTGTACAGATAAATAACTGTCGAGTGACATACTGTGTAGTTACGTAAACAAGTAGCGCACACACAATGTGTACAGACAATGATTAATCGTGACTGCATGAAAAAATAGAGGGAGAATGGAGACACAAACATTGCGAACATAATGTCCGATAGTTAGTTAGTCAAACAAGTCCAGATCTTGAAAGGTATTGGGCAGCTTGAGTGGGTTAGCAGGAATCTGCTTAAACAGTTCTGTAAACTCCGCAGGATTGTCAAACTCCTGTAACAGGTGACGATAAGGATACTCAGAGTCCACCAGGTTAACCTCGTTTGAAAACAGCCCAGGAGGGAAGCTGAAATTCATGTCTTTCCTGACAGGGGGAACAGTATGTATGCGATTATACTCATCCAGAATGTGTTGTGCAGTGGCAGCGTTCTCTTGGATAGTGACAGCTGCTGGCGTGCTAATGGCTGTGCCAGACGTCTCGGTTGTCATGAAGGAGGGTTGGGACACATCGCTAGGGGCACTCGTAGGGAAGGAGTCTCCTACCAACAGCCCCGGGGCAGCAGACGAGGGCAACAGGAACACGGAGAGAGGGTCACCCAACACACTCTACATAGCGAGGAGAGGAGGGACATGCTCAGTAGGATAAAAAATGGCTGCTAGTATGAAGCTCAGAGGAGGTCCGATAGTTTGCGCTTGATCAAGATGTTATGCATTGATCACGTGACCAATTATTGTACAACTGTGTCTGCAGATACACGCACACGGGTGTCGGACCTCCTCTGTATAATGTCTATAGCTAGTTCACAATAATTCTTATGCCAGAGCTTGCACTGCGTCGATAGCGTCAGTTGCGTATGGTAACGCTCGATTAGAACCTACCTTACTGTTACTATTAAAGACGGGTAGTAATTTTGGCGATTTCTGTTTTTATGGTACTAATTTTGGCGATTCGCACCAAATTCACCAACTTCAATACAACATATAATTAGAAACGCGGACAAAATGTTTTATTAGCGCGGACAAAATTTAGCGATAATCACGAAATCGCTAAAATTAGTACCCGTTTTTAATAGTAACAATAAGGTAGTGCTTTCTATTCCAGCATTGGGTACATTGTGTCATAGTGACGACACAAGTTAAAGCGTAAGGGCACTATTAGACATACCTGCTGCTGGTCCATAGGTAGTGGATTGGGATTGTCAGCTGTGGCTCCACCCATCTCTCCTTCAGGTCCTCTCAATGCCATTATCGTACTCCTCACCTCAGAAGTGGCGGCCTCCGTCAGTGGCTCCTTCGACTCAGCTCTGGAGGAGGCCCGGGAGAATGATAATAGTTTACCATATAAACATAAAAAAAAAATATGCATGCACAGAGGTGACTTAATTAAACCGAGGTTCAGAGTACAACGCGACATGCACAATGCAGCCGCAACGCACGAATAGACTTTATTCATGCGTACCCTACGGCGTACCCTACGGCGTACCCTACGGCGTACCCTACGGCGTACCCTACGGCGTACCCTACGGCGTACCCTACGGCGTACCCTACGGCGTACCCTACGCAACATGCAGATGCTGTTGCATCATAATTATTGTGAACCTAAGCTTTAGAATACACACAACAGCAACAGCTAACTTATACATCGGGGAAAGAACAAATACAAAAATAATAGTATTAAGCCACACCTATTTTGTGACCACGCCCACTCCTAGAGCACACCCACCTCATGATGACATTGGTACAGACCACGTACTCCACTTGTTGAGAGAAAGGATTCACGAAAGCAAACGCTTTCATCGCCAACGACAACCACTTGTGGTCAGTACACAGGAACCTGTATCGGACTGTTGGCATGGGAGTGCGTCGCTTCATAGCTACAGTGGAACAGGGCTGGAAATTAGTGAATACTGATACCAATACAGAGGCTCACCGTCGTGATGCAGATGAACCATCTTCTGTATGTCGTCAGGGTGATAATACTCGTACGAGACTTGACCAATCAGATCTTGCGGTAAGTATCCCAACACGCTCGCCACTCTGTATACGAGAGGGAGGTCACTATGGCAATACCATGGCAGCGGTACACGTACGTACCTAGGGTCGACGTAACTGAATCGACCGTCCACTGCAACTCTTGTTACAAACTCATTTTCGCTAGTATCCATTGCAACTTTCGGGCTATCGTCTCCAAAGTGTTGCAGCCTCGCTACGGCAACTAGACAGGTGCCCTTAGCAGACTCTTCTACGTGCAGGGAGCGTCGCTCAGAGCTGGTTAAGTTCCTGGAGGGAAAGGAAGTTAAAACTGAATGCAATACACTCTCTCTACAGGTACAAAATAGTAGTTAGCTTGAAAGACGTCATGAGCCATAACTGCAGTTAGGATAATCCAATTTCACTGATTTTAGGTTTTTCTGGAAGCTTAAAGTAAGCTCTTTCAGATGACATGATAAAATCAAGGTTCATTTTTGGATCCATTTTCGGCAAAAAAGCATGGGCTATAAGTGGGTGAAATTGTCAAAAATGGGCTGTTTTTTTTTAAACAACTGAACACACCATTTTGTAGAGCTTTTTCTGGGTTTTCAGAATATCAAAAAAATATTGTAATCGAACCAACGAAACTCAAGTTATGGCCTCTCAAAGATTCAAGGTCTACCTGATTCAAGATTCAACGCCAACGTACCTGATGAAGCCAGTGCAGTGGAGCACGGCATACGAGTTCTCGTGAGGATGTAGCAACTTCATAAACGTCTCAGAATTGCTATAGTCACTCTTAGAAGAACTGTCCTTTGACTGTGTGTGTGTGTGTGTGCACAGATTACGTAGCTGCAAGCACCAGACAGGTTCCTTACCACGCCCTGGTCATCGTTTGTAGGGAGTGTTTTCTTGACTCTACAGAGGAAGGAGCGTCGGAGGCCATTAATAGACTGACTGTGCATCACCAGGGGAGCTGTAGGCAGTGAGTGTCAGTCATCGTGACAAGGCAGCAATGCAACGGAGACAGTAGTGCAGTACTTACAGTTGGCCACAGCGGAGGAAGAGCTCTCCTTGAGCAGATTATCGACATCAAAACATGCCAACTGATCTCTCACTTTGACAATGTCCTGTCGGGTTATTAGCACATTATTAGGACTCATTTACTCCAGCTACTGGGTCCCAACACAACTTACAACGATGAACTATGTTCTACCAAGAGTGTATATAGGTTCTACTAGTCTCAATCCTGAACCTTCCTAACCGACATTGCTGACAGTAAACTCTGGACACCGTCATTGTGTGAACCAGGCTTAGAGCATTTGGAGTAGGAATAAGCCAACTTCATAATATACGTAAACCAGCCTTAATGGTCCGATTCACAATATTATTATTATGACGCTAGAGCTTACGTACGTAGACTATTGTAGGAAATGTTGGATTAGACACGATAGTCTACGTACGAAAGCTCTAGCATCAGAACCCGCCTATAAACACAGGTCTTGAGTGTGGCGTGCGTGTGTGTGTGTGGGGGGGGGAGAGTGGTACCTTGTGATGCAGCATATCGTAGAGGCAAGATCCCACCCACAGCTCGGGCTGCTCCTGAAGTACATCAGTAATGGTGTCTGAGACGTACAAAATCTTAGCTTGAGAGCACTCCACTATCAACATGAAGCCATTGGCAGCCTGTGTGTGGAGTGTGTGTAGGGTAGTGAAGTGTGTGTGTGAGTGTGTGTGGAGCGCTATGAAATGTGTGTGGACTGTGTGTGGTACGTGGAGTGTCTATAAAGCACAACACATACAGTGACAGTTGCCAACAACCTTATACTGTAAACAAGTACAAACACATACATGTCCCTACCTCTACAATGAGTTTCTTGAGTTCATCGTCAGTCAAGAAGCCAGGTTTGTATTCGGAGGGAGCCTGACAATCTCCTTGAAGGTTCTTCATGTGATCCACGGCCATCTTGAGAATAGAGAGCTTGTCTAGTTTACGAGGGACAGCATTGCAGGCTGGGATCATCTGAGCCAGCTCGGCCATGTAGCGGTTCATACGTTCACGACGCTTCTTCTCCACCTCGCAATGCTGGGACCGTCTGTGTGTTTGTTTGTGTGCGTGGCTGCGTGTGTGTGGGTCCAAAATGATAGACAGAGAGCAGTACACACACACACACACAGTTACTAGCTGCACAAAGCTGGCGTTGACTCTTACTTGGCCTCTAGCGTTAGTTTACTGGCTCCGCCTTTTCCCCCGTCATCGTCCAGATCAACATCCTCTGCTATTTGTCCATTCCTGTAGGGAAGGGGGGCGGGGGTACAATATGACTGTACTGTACTGCGTGTGCTTTAAAGGTACTTTAAACAAACTCCTTTAGTTAGCTTATAGGGATTTACACAAGCGCCCTAGCTGGCTTTTAGGGACTTACAGAAGTTTCCTGCGCTTAGAAGTGGAGGCTACTAAGCCAGCACCAGTTGTAGGCCCAGGAAACAAAGTTATTCCTCCTCCTGGCTGTGCCACCTGCTGTGGTGGGGCGGTCATGCCTTGAGACGCCATAAACTGTAGAATAGCTGGGTCCATCTTGCACGAGCGAATGCTATCTATCTAATTGACATGAAGCAGAAACGCAGCAGACTTGATTTTATATGTGTACATTATTCATACACGTGACAGTTAATAAACAGGAAGTAGTAGCAGAGAGTGCAATAATTATGACAAAGTGGCAACAATATTTGTACGTACACGTGTTTGTTTATTTGTCATTGTTTCCACCTCATCATAGCTACTCTTAGTTCTCTTGGCTTTAGACGAGTAGCTGTCATCACTGTCTGTGTAAACGTGCTTTCTTTTCTTTCTCTTCACTTTCTTCGTACTATTTGACGATCCCTCTGGACCTGCCGAGGTAGTCATAGCAATAGGAGTAGTCATAGCAGCGGCTGGGGTAGCCGTAGCAACGGGGATCACGTCCAAAGGGGTGGTAGATACGTCAAAATATTCTCCAGCAATTGATACGATTCCCTCGACATTCTCCATACTAGTAACAGTGAAGCATACGACAGACCCAATGTCGAAGGAGTGTGAGAACCAGCCGCTGGTTTGAGTGTGGGAACCAGGGGCCAGGACGGCAGCGTTGAAGCAATTGTGTACCAGAACTCCGAGGTGATCTCGACCGACGTTATTGACAATCCCACTCAGCAAACTCCCCAACTCCGGCTTGAATAAATACACAGTGTACTTGAGGTCGACATGTATGTGTGGCTGTTCGTCTAGTATAGCACCGTGTCGCTGCAGAACTTGCGGCCTGGAATAGGAGAGCACGATACCGCCGAGTTGATCAGAGAAACGAAACACTTTCCTATTCAAGTGCTCCAATACACCTTGGGCCACATGACCGACATAGCAGGGAAGGAGAGAGACATGTTCCAGGAGCCTCACACAACGGAAACTTGAGCTACTTATATTCGGAGGAGCAACTAGCTCTAGACAGGAGAGGTCTTGTAGCACAGAGAGCGTCATTTGCTAACTGCATCAGTTGTTGCTTTTCTACCCTTCTTCTTTTCTACCCACGTGGATGAACGAAATAAGGAAGCGACTACAAACCGAATATTCTCTTTCATAACCAAACCGAATATTCTCTTTCATAACCAAACCGAATATTTTCTTTCATAACCGTATCCTAGTCTCGCTGGCCATACTAACACATCTGGACATTATGTGTTAGTATAGCTAGCAAATTGAAATGTACACTGTAAAATCAATGACACTATATAATTAGTGCAGCAGTAAAATTAATGTCAAATAAATTAAGTTTATATGCAATTTTTTGCCGCTTGAGTGAGGTTGTTGAGAGCACTGTTGTCCATGATATGCTCCAGCCACACCTCTCCCTTGAGTCCCACTAGCTCCCACTCGTCTCTCTGTGCAGCGAACCTCTTCTCCAGACATGCTAGTACTAGTGCAGTGGCCCATGCACGTCCGTCACACTCCACTGGGCAAAGGCCAGTCAGCTCGGCAAGAGGCCGGGACAGTATCTGTGCAGCCACCTCTTCTAGTAGCCAGAAACCTTCAGCCCTCTGCAGAGATATGATCTTCGTTAGTGGTTCTTGATCACCTCTAGATGTTGTTGATCCACTCAGCGAGCTACCGAACGCACTGCCACCGCCTAACCCTAACCCTAACGCATTGCCACCGAACGCATTGCTACTCGATTGGTTTGCTGGGGTTGGAACTAAAGGAGCACCATACATTGCACTGGGAGGTGGAGCTCCAAACAGTCCACCAGAGGGAGGAGGCTGGGCTCCAAACGCTCCACCAGAGGGAGGAGGCGGGGCTCCAAACGCTCCACCAGATGGAGGCGGGGCTCCAAACAACAGTCCACCAGATGGAGGAGGCGGGGCTCCAAACAACAGTCCACCAGATGGAGGAGGCTGGGCTCCAAACAGTCCACCAGGTGGAGGAGGCGGGGCTCCAAACACTCCACCAGATGGAGGAGGCGGGGCTCCAAATAACAGTCCACCAGAGGGAGGAGGCTGGGCTCCAAACGCTCCACCAGATGGAGGAGGCGGGGCTCCAAACGCTCCACCAGAGCTAAAGCTAAAAGAGTCAGGTGATGACTGAGTAGATGAGCGAGAGATCAATTGAGATGACAGTTGATTCCTTCCCCGGGACGACTGCGATTTGTTCTGAAACAGTGAGAGAGAGGTGGGACTGTATTGCGGACTAGCAGGGCTGTATTGTGGACTTCTAGACACTATTCCAGTGTTGGGAGAAACCAACATATCAACAGCACCATAATTTGGTGAATACAATTTTTGCGTTCCACCAAAGTTACCACCAGTCAATCCAAAACCACCACCACCACCACCACCCAACATTGTCATTGTTGGCATTTGTCGTGCACCTTGCTGCAGTTGCAATCCACCGTTAGCTTGACCTGAGAATCCACCAAGCCCCAGCCCCGTTGATGACACAGAGGTAGTTTGACCTGAGAATCCACCAAGCCCCGTTAATGGTACAAAGTTAGTTTGACCTGACAGTGATAATCCACCAAGCCCTCCTCCTCCGATGTTCTGCTGAGCTGCCGTTGCTAGTACGTCCCACACTCTCACAGCTCCCTGAATGGGCTTGTCCTGGCTCTCGTCCACGGCTATGTAGGCAGTGTGTGAGGAGATAACGCTAGACTCAATACTAAGATCGATAACCTCTTGTTTCTTCCAGCCACTAGAATTACTCTGCCCATCTTGAATGAGTGCTTTGGCAGCTAGTTTGTGCACCACGGTCGGACTCTCGTTACTTGAGGGCTCAGAAATTCTGAATGGTAGTAAATACTCAAACGGCTGGCCGAGCACCTTACCACGCAGTGTGGCTGTTCCTTCAAGGGATGTCTGCAGAGGGTCATCAGAGAGAGCCTTGCTTTTTAAAATGCCAAAAACGGTCGTTTTGTCACCGTTGTAAAGTACAGGTAGTGTTTCCGGAGCTTGCATGGCTTCGAAACCAGACGGTATATCAAAAACGACTTCGAAATCTGTGACAGCTGGTTGCAGCGCTCGCTTGAGACTGGCTATAACCTGTAGGAAAATAAGGGCAAGTCACACACACACACACATGTACATGTATGTGTCCACTGACAACAGGGTAATCACCTTTGGTTGCATTCTCTCTCCGTCGTGTATAAACTCAGCCTTGCCATTGCCAGCCTTGGCCAGTCCCCTAATAAGCTCAGTGGAAGCTCCTGACCCAATACCAAAAGTAAACACCCTGAGGGTAAGTAACCATGCATGCACTGTGAAGCTGTTGAGGCAAGCAGAAGCTGTACACAGCAGCATAATGAAGGTTTTGTATAATTTATACAGGGGGAAATTTAGGCTGGTCGGTGTATGCACAACATTATTACCACACTGACGTTTTAGAAAAAAAGTACCACTTTCAGTGTTTGTAATAAGGTGTCAAATCTACCCGGACATTTTAGCATTTTATGCTATACTGGACATTATCTCCATACCTAGTACAGTATAAAGCCTGTCCTAGCAAAATTAAAATGGGAGGACATTTTCTTAAAATGTTCAGTGTTTAGTTTATGACTGTTATCATAAACTAAACACTGCAATTTATGCAAATATATGCATGTATGACATAATGTGATAGTAAATACCACACAGGTGACACTATAGGGGGAAATGACTGGGCTGTGTATGTGTCAGCACAAAAGCTGACAAAGCATTCTAGTTAAACTACACAATGCCAGTATGAATTAGCTATGAATCAGCTCACCTTGTACGAGAGGTGTGGCTCTTCACCTCCTGAATGCAGGCTGCAGTGTTGCTAACAGCACCATCAGTGAGCACAAACACTTGTCGGGGGAGACCAGAGAGAGGGGGTTGGGAGTTGATGAATCGGAGAGGAGGCAACAACTCCGTGCCTCCCAGATTAGCAAACATGCGGTCAGTTTCGCACACGGCGTGATCCAGACTCGCTTGGGTGTACGCCACGCTCCCGGGAAACACAACCTGGTGGGTGGAGCCAAATCCAATAATGTTGAAATGACAGCTGGGAGGAATACTCTTCAAAAACAGTTTCAGCGTCTCCTTTGCACTCCTCATAAAACCACCACTCATACTACCACTGCGGTCAATCAAAAATATAAATTCGCAAGCGGCTCGTTTCGTATCAAACTTTGGGAAGAAGTTGAGCATTACTGCAGGAGCTCCCATGTAGCTGCGCTGACTCAGTGAACGGCCTCCGAGTTCCGTAAGAGCCGAAGGTTTGTGTGGGTCAGCATGCACGACAGATATAACCAGATCATTCTCCAACGGCTGTGGCTGGCCGAGAGAGACTACTATAGCCTCCTCGTTGCGCTGTGTGAGTACGGAGTGAGTGGGTGAGGTGACTGATGATATCAGCGACGGATTAAGAACGTGTAGACTGAACTCAAACACTGCTAGAGCAGTAGCTTGTTGCTGTGGCTGAGAGTTACTGAGGGGAGAGGAGAACACACCGGCCATCTGTAGAGGGTTGCTTGATCCGGCGGGTACGTAACGCTGTTTTAGGACGCTCGGTAGAGTAAAGTGAACGCCACCCTCTGCGTTCAACGGCAGCTCTCCGACTAGCTCGAGGTGTATCTCAGCACTGCATTGTGGAGGCAGGTTACCGAGAGAAATACTGAATATATCACCTGTTTTCTCCTCTCCAAGAGCCGCCATGAAGCCACTAGCTAGGGCATCGTCATAGTCTTGTTTGGCTTCCTCTTTCTCCTTGAGAGTGGCCTTGACTTTACGTTCACCTATCGTTGCTTCCAGCGCCACCACTGCGTAAGACTCGTCTACTGGGAATCGAAATAGCACTTCGACTGGACCATGAGTGTCGTTGGAGTACTTGAATAGAGAGCTCATTGCCACTACATAGCCTGTTAGATTAGCTGTCACTGAGGTGCTCTTCAGAGGCAAAGGAGTGTCTTTGGTTCCCTGTACAAAGGTAAAATTTGGATTGCCTGGTCTGCCAGGAATGACTAGACCCATTGGGAGGATATCTTGAAAGTCTGGTCTGAACATCTTCTTTTAGCTGTATACCAATACACCAGAGCTGCCCTCGTCAAAGAAGTGAGATGCATGGGTAGTGAAAAGGAATGTGATTAAAAGGTCGTAATTAGCGGAAAGGTCAAGTGGTGTCCGACCTCCTCTGATGAGTGCCATTGACAGTGCAGTGGGTGGATTCACTTTCCTCCACTTACTGCAAAAAAGTTACCATAGGTCAAAGCAAAAATTAACAATTAATTGTTTGCACGATACAGCATGGTACATAATAATTATGTAAATGGCCGGCTATGTGCCATGTAAAATACATCCATGTAGCACCAGCTTACTAAAGTTTTGGGAAAGAGGCCAACTGTCAAAGCATGTTTCAAAGTGTTCCCTCATTCTTGTCTGATGGTAGGGAGGTCTTCTCCAGCAGCTAGTGAAAAGCAGAATGCCATGCAAAATAAGTCACAGTCATGTACACCTTTTTGTACCTGCGGCTGTAGCACACAAATATTGACCTTCACACCTTTCAGAAGACGTTTAAGTACGTCACAGGTACGTTTTTCAACACTATTGTACAACGAATCATATACAGTGACTTCATTGATTTCACCACCCAGATTAGATGCTATGATCCAATGGTTGCCTGTATGTATGATTTGAACAAATCGGCCATTACACTCATCGTCTGGGTAATGGTAACTACGTTTTGTGATGACCAAGCAATCCATTAATGTCGGGGTATTGTTTTTTTAACAAATTTTGACCGAAGTTGATATGCCTATCATTGAGATCGTTTCCATCTTTCAAACTTTTCTTGTCGCTGAGAGTGAGAGAGTAGCTAATTCAGATTCAGGTAGATCCGCAAGATCTATATCAATATCCATCCTGGGTTCCATTTTAATTTGGACACTGGCAATATTTTGCTTGGGTACTTCATCGCTAGAAACAAACGGAATGTCAGACGGAAGTAGCCTTTTGAGCTTCTTTATGAAAACCTCCTCCCCAGTGAACAAGTATTTGCAGGGAACTTCCATACCACCTTGAACTAGATCGATTGAATGTCTCCTTGATTTAGTAACAGTGCAAACAATCACAGATCCTACTCTTCTAAGAAACATCGAGCACATGGTACTTATCTTTCTTGGGACATGGCCAACTACATCTGCACCTTTAATCACTGCCACAGCGTGAGGCTCCTGGATGTTACCAGGTTCACTACGGCAAGTAAGTTGTTCGTTGACAATTGGTGTCCATATGTCTTGGTAAACATGGTACCCTCTAATGCAGCTGTGGATCTCCATATGGCCATACGTACAGGCGTTGTTTTTCGTATCGCCAGACAAGTACATGACATGACAGGCGCAGACTCGCACCTCTCGCACGTGCTCCAGACGCATGTGATGAAGTCATAAATCAGCAAACGAAATGTTTACTCACGAAAATCTCCACATTCAAAGTAAACGAAATTTTTACCCCACAAAAATTACCCGCTATGCGGTACTCCAAGCGAGTGTAACAGGTAAACAAGATTTAGTTCGGCCTTTCGTTTAATAGATCTATTATCTGAGTTGCATGGGATATGCTACGAACAATTTTACATTGGTTTGATAGTAAAATTTGCTAATTAAAAAGAGGATCAACCAAAGTGCCTTAATACGCCCCTGCAGGGTTCATATAATAAAAGTTATATGCA
>VSKX01076936.1_pt1 | contig 11940 bp, 8 predicted proteins | sample 4799481 | NCBI WGS metagenome assembly VSKX01 (sample SAMN12179537, study PRJNA552185) | sponge metagenome | biome: deep-sea hydrothermal plumes; feature: spots directly above weak diffusing fluid; material: sea water; isolation source: sponge from the Swan site of a hydrothermal vent ...
AAGAGAGTAGAGTACAGCTATACTATCAGTCTGTTGCTAGAGTCTTCTGGTGCTGAGTTATGACGGCTTGAAAACGGCCCGTGATTCCTGCTGTACACTGGATAAACTAGACATCCGTGCCATTCCTATATATGAACCGGGTTCATATGATAAAGTACTTAATCCCAGTACTCTAGCTATTACATTCACATACTTGTCCTCTCTGTTGGGCAGTATAACGGGGATGTCTCCTATGATCATCCTTAGGAAGAGTGTGTTGGGGGCTACTGGAATAGTGGAGTGCATCTCCTTGATACCAAGAAGAATCGGTCGGCCTTCCTCGGTCACCTCTGCATTACTGTACAGGTGTGAACACAGAAACAATGGTATCCCAATGTGATGGAGGGGTCAGAACCGACTACGCCAGATAAACAAGCCTAGTAAATCATAGACAGGTCCCCAGTCTGTCAGAACGCAGCACCACCTACCCTTATTTGTCCGGGGACAAAATATTACAATCTCCACCGGTGTAGAATGAATATGGGGACCCCTTACCTGGCCCCAACCCAAGTTCCTAGGAATATGGTGACCCCCTAGGCCCTAGCGGTACCCCTTAGGAATATGGGGTTCCCTCAATTCAAAAGCGCTAGCCGGCTAGGAAAGATCTTTCTCCATGCGTGTATGTCAACGTGAGTCTTATGATCACATCGAGTTTCTGCATAATGCACTTGGATTTATCCTAGGTATTTGCGCATGTAGCATAGCTCATAGCATACAGTAGTATAGCTAGCTAGTAGATAGTTATATAGCAGCTTTTATAATACGAGTGCATGTAGACACCCGTTCCTAGCACCTTGCTTCTTGATCAGATGAGGCGTTGACACAGTTATGAGTCGTGATGATAGAGCTTGCTCAACATTTCTATAAGCAATACAATGCACTCCAGAAAGCATAGCTGCAAGCCTGGATAGACGTAGCTAATAGAGGTGAAGCTAAGATAAGAGCTACTTGAAACTAGACAGGATTCTTTCAGATAGAAAGAACTTGTCTGCCACTGTGTCAGTGACTCTAACTGCTCTCATAATTCATCTAGGTCCGAATCATTATCGTTTTCAAGGGTCTCCATATTTCTAAGGGGGGCACACTGCTAGGAGAATGCTGCTAGGAGAATACTGCTAGGAGAATAGGGCCCAGGGAATCCCCATATTCTTAGGCCTGGGGCCCCCAAGAATTGGGTGTACCTATCTATACCTTCTACTGTACACCATGTGCTTACTTGGAATGTTCCTGTAACTCCTCTAGTTTGCCCCCAAGTCGGGTACCGATAGTTTTACACGAAGACTCAAGCTTTCTTACTTTCAATCGAGCCTCTTGCAGGTCCTTGTACTGCTCCTATATTAAAAAGTTGTTTGATCATTGTCAATGATTGAATCAATTTTGGCTAGTCAAGTCTGCAAATAGCTCTAGCCCTTACCCTAAGTTCATTGTAACCTTTCTTGATAAGAGCAAGTTGAGCACTGCTGTCCTCGTCTCGGGAAAATCTGCTCATTCTCTGCACTGCACTGTGTACTGTATATTATACTGGGTCAGTGGGTCTCTCTTGTTCGGTCTTGTCTAAAGCCTCTTTTGTCTGTGGCCTAAAAAATGCTGAGATGACAAGTGATTTTTTGACGCCGCGCCTTTTGGCCAATAATTTTTGCACAACAGTGCTGTGGCCGGCTGTACAGTGCAGTGACACAAGCTACAGTAAGTGAGCCAACCCACTCTGCAGTCAACCTTTATATTGACACTGTGTAATAGTTTCATGCTGTGATGGCCCACAATAAGAAACCCCCTCTAAGTTTGAGTAAGCCCAAGTCAAGTTCAGAGAGTTTGATTGGTCAGTTTTCCTCTGCCAGTAATCAGACAGTGAGGTAATTTTTTTAATACAGCACATGTATCTTTGATTAGTGTAATCATACGGATCAAGTGGCATGAACGGCACCACATAATTAGCTGGGCGGGGTTTAGAGAGGAGACAGCTATCTAAACCACACCCAGCTAGCAACTAGGTGCCGTTCATGTCATATATTATGGTTAATATGCAGTGGCGGATCCAAAAATTGGCAAGGGAGGTTCAAGATATGAGTGCTGCAAATTTTGGGGCCATGCCCACTTTTGGTTTGTATAATTGGATAATTTCCAGGCTGTATAGCTAGCTACTATGGGAGTGGCAAGCACAATCTAGCTAGCTAGAACTATGTAGCTGTCAGCTACGTCGGGATCAACTCTGCATTAGGCCATTCCAAGTTAGACTTTAGTTCCTAGCTGTCCAGAAATTTTGAAAGATTGATGAGGGCGTGCTTTCCATTTCCATAATTGTTCACAAATTAAACGTTTAATATGAAATAAAAGCTACAGAGGTCAATTAATGCGGTGAGCTACAGAGCATGCGGGCGTTGGACGGGAAACTAAAGTCTAACTAGGAATGGCCTTAGCTAGGATCCACAGCAGGCTATCCTAGGTTTGCAGTGACTGAAAGGGGGTTCCATGGAACTCTATGAACCTCTGGATCCGCTGACTGATATGCTTTAATTCAAGAAAATATTTACGGGGCCGTAATAAAAATTAAAATGGTGGTGCACAAAGGCACCTCCTAATAAGCTGATTAAAGATGTGACTGAAGAAGCAATTGTTTGACTTTTACTTCGAATGACAGTAGCCACTAGGGTAGATGCCTGTCACAGATTATTTTGTCTCCCCTTTTTTGTCTGCCCAGACGAAATATATTTCGTTACTCCTGGACAAAATATTCCAGATCTTGTCTGGAATAATAACTTCAAATTTTATGATATTAGAAGTGATTCAATAAATATTAAAGCAAAAACTACGTGCTATACTCAGAGCCTCCAAATTGCTACTGTCCGGATTTTATCCGTTTTTGTAAATGTTATACGGATGTACGGAAATCAATTTGATATTACAAATTTCAAAACTTGATCTTGTACGTGTACGTGCCTTACGGCTACATTGCTCTGCACTCGATTCCACATCTATATAGCTTGGCTAACTATCGATAGACTACCAGTAGTTTCTAGCTAGCAGATACTGATAGCTGAGCCGGGCCATGCTGCACTGCATGCATGTAGGGTGCCCTATACTTAGCAAAAATGTAGGTGTGGTCTTAATTATCATGTTAATCTTCAGCCTTGAGATCAGGCGGAGGCTCTGTACACAATTGCAGGAGTCACACAGGATCATGTCGTCCCAAGAGTCGGGGCAGAGGGCAGAGACATACATTACCAGAAAGATAGCAGAAAAAAACTATCAGGACAAAATATTCCGGAGCCTGAGAGGGGACATAAAATTATAGCCATTTTTGAGGAGCAAATAGTTTGTGATTAGCTGTCCTAGTGAATTTCACGGAATTTTTTTTGTGGGATCACCGCAGTGGTTGGTTTCGAATACAACTGCAGGCTAATCCGCAGCTTTAATTCGAAACCAACACTAGCCAACTTACGTACGTGTGACATGTGAGGCAGAGCAACTAAGACTTTTAGGATGCAGCCCCGCTCCTTTGATGGCTATAACGCTCACTGTTTTTCGCAATAATATTTTCGTGCAATTTTTCTCCCTCCAAAATAACGAATATTTTATCGAGCAACCTGGAATATTTTTCCCCCAGACAAATAATTCCTGGGGACAAAATATTCTGTGACAAGTACATGTATATATCTAATCTCTGTTCAGACCCACCCCGGCATATGCCCAACTATTGGAGCAGATTAAAGGACAATCTGTGACTCCCTTCCCCAAATCACAACTGAAGGTTCGTCACTCCCTTGTTACATAGCTTGCTCGATATTGTCGTGTGTTATAGTTGGAGCATTTAAACTTGTATTATACACATTTTTACCAGAGTTGAGAATTCCATTAGGAATTATTTGTAAAAAAAAGTACCTAAGTACTGTACCAGTATGATGTGTTCTATTCAGTTGCGTGTTGGAAGTGATCCACCAGCTGGCAGTGAGTCAGAAGATGAAGGTTATATCTTACAAGAACAGTCCCCTCCAAAATGGACACCCCTACCACCTCCAAATGTGAGCTACATCCTATGGAACACAATGAGCAGGCTAAGTGACAAGTATATTGATGAAAGAGAAAAAGAGCAAGATGACCGAAGAGATGTTGAGGGTGTATTGCCAACTTGCAATCGTGTTGAAGTGCCACTAATAAAGAAAGATTCCGATATAGTTGAACCTATGAACTGTGGGGAAGCAGGCAATGAGTTTGTGGAAGAGGGCGATAATTTTTTAAACATGTCGGTAGAAGATGAGCAAGCGTTTGATGCCCTGATACAGGAAGATTTAGACTTTGTTGTGTCACAAGGTATACATCAGCCTCAAAAATCCACCCTGTCACAGGTTCCTCTCGGTGTTGAAGCCTCTGCAAGTGTTAAACAGAATGTACCCTCTATGTCAGCGCTTAAGGATGTTAAAAGCAATAATCTCATGAGTAGGTCTCCAGTTGACATTTACGAAATTGGTGATGATTTTGATGACATATCCACAGAGGATCTGAATCTCATTGATGAAACTGTGGAGCTCTATGTAAAGAACAGCCCTGACTCCTCGAGCAGTGATGAGTCACTGCCTCCTGTTCCATGGGGCAGACAGTCGACTACAGCGACCAAGCATAATTCGAAAAGCCGAACAATCTGGTTGCCATTATCAGATAGCATTTCAACATCTCATAATTCTGAAAATTGTTTGAAAGGTGCAGGCATTTCAGTAGCTTCGGAAGCTTCTTACTCTGAAGTGAAGGATAAATTTTCTGGTGGAAGCACTTCACAATCTCATCATCTGGCCTTGAAGCAGTGTTTTAGGTGCTACTTTAAGTTCCCACCAAGGTATGTCCCAAATATGAGAAGGGATGCATTTAGTAGTCCCCCATACACTATATGTACACTTTGCCTACTATACAATCTCAAGTTTTTTTTATATATATACACAGCATATACAGGGATCGAAACAATAAAATAATACGACATGCTATTAGTTGCAAGGGTAGAACATTTCAATCATTAGCCCAATTGTAGTCTACCTTGATAGAGGTAGGGCTGTAAGGGAGAGACGAGAAGCTTTTAATTAAGGCCTGTCTACACTACAACAGAATTGAAACCGGATTCAAATCGGTTCGGGCCCCTTTCTGCTGAACCGCATTGAATGCACATCGGTCATGTCCACATTACAAAGCGGTTAGTGCGAAATAATTTGTTGCTCCACCTACAAAATAAAAAAAGGGGAATCCCCACTGTTCTTACTTATACTACCTACGTACGTATGCGCGCACCTAGTCAGTACGCTCTAGCTCACATACGCGTAACGGTGCATGCTATGGCCTTTTCAAGAGTAGAAAACTGTTTCTGCTGCCTCTCTGGATGAGTTTTCTTTGTAGCTTCGAGTGCTAAAATTAGTATGATGTACGTTGCGCGGCCTTGTTTCGAAACTAGGTCTCAATCCGCTTTGATCCGGATTGAAACCCCGTACCTCGGTAGGTGGATTGAGTTGAAACCGGATTGAATCCGGATTAGGATTAGTATTAGTGCAATGCGCATTAGGTGTGGACGCAATTGAAGTGCATTAGGTGTGGACGCAATTGAAGCGCGTTAGGTGTGGACGCAATTGAAGCGCATTGATCCGGATCCAATGCCCATTAGTGTAGATAGGCCTTTAGTGTGTACATAAATCACTCACTGACCGTGATATAATTATGAGTTTTTGGTGTGTTTTAAATAGTAATTTTTTACTGTTCTTTGCCCAGTTTTACTCAGGAGCAAGCTGATGAGCACTTAGCTCTGTGTCTTTCCTTGGATGACTTTGCTGACTGATATTCACTAATACAACATACGATCTTTACCAAAAGGTTTATCTGACGATCTCTACCCAAATCAAGCATGGCCTCTCGTATCGTAGAAGCTGGTACAGTTATCACTAGAACGCGGTTTTTGTTGGCTACGCGAGTGCTGAAAGAACGTCCTTTGTGGATAGATGTGGCTGAAGCTTTCCCTCCTATAGAGCAGCTGCCCCCTCCTCACAAGGCAAGACAACTCCATTCTGGCAGAGCCAAGACACTCTCCTACACTGACGACTATCTGAGAAGGTGGAACTACCTATTTCTTGTTGTGTATACTCTGCATGAAATAGTGACAATATTAACGCTTATTCTCATAAATGTGGTGTGGTTACAAAAATTGTTTGTAGAGTGAATTGACTGAGTACGATCGATCGTACAATGCATATTTGGCCTGCTTCACCACAATTCAACTATATTTATAAACCTAGATCTAATATTTTTCTCTTTGTAGCGCTGACATTATATTCATAAATTATTTGCTGTTTTTACCACTGTTTCAATGTAGATATTTCCATAAGCATTACTCTGTCGTCACTAAGAGAGACCTCACTCCAACAAAAGAAACATTTTCTCTTTATGAGGGGGAGGGTGAAAAGCAAAACCTGTTAAACCTGATTGACCATTTTGTACGGGAGCAGAGTAAAGAGATTTTACTGGGAAAAAGCCAAGAGGAAGCTGGTAGAAGTGCAGTAGCAGCTATCAATGACACTCACCAAACACTCAGTGTGCAAATACGTGACAAGGTGCATTAAAAGTTCCTTTCTTCTACGGCTTCCTATAATTATAACTCGCTATGCCCGTCTCCTTCAGTTTTGTAAACTGTACCGACGTATCTTTTTTGTTTTTTGTAATGGTAGTACAGTAACAGTAACCTAGTGTGCAAATACGTGACAAGGTGCAGTTCCTTTCTTCTACGCCTTCCTATAATTATAACTCGCTATGCCCCTGTAGTTTTGTAGACTGTACCGACGTATCTTTTTTGTAATGGTAGTACAGTAACAGTAACCTAGGCTATTTGTATTTACATTTTTTTAGACCAACTACATGTATAAAAAATGTAGTCATTTTGCTCACGTACAGCTACTGTACTTCTTGTTTACAAAATAATTGTTTTTCAGGAGGCAGCTGAGGAACCTGAACATGATAACACCACACCATTGGAGAGAGTAGTCTTTGACGTGCTGGAGTCTTTGAAATAGCTAATAGGACACTTGTTGATAGTTTAATGTCACAGTCGTATGCATCACTTGTTGATAGTTTAATGTTAATTACAGTCGTATCACTCGTATGCATCACTTTATCAAAGTCACATTATCAAAATAATTATAGAAGTTCGTACAATCAGTAAACACACATTCTATAATGATAGCATCACAAAGAAGCTATACAAGCTTAGGATACATCAAGTTACATGTAAAAATTGAGGTCCTAATTGAGAGTCAATGCCAACAGCAGATTGTGGGGAACAAAATCAAACAAAATTAAACTTCCTAACACATTTGTTTACAATACAGTTTCAACTTTAGACTTGGTCTTGATACGGCGGTGTCGTTTCGATTCTTCAGATGTTTCTCTCTTAACGACCCCACTTGAAGGGGTTGCTCCAGCAGTAGCTTGACGCCCTTCTTCAGTTGCTTTAGGGGATGAGTCCTCCATGAGTGGGTCCAGGATGGTGGTGACACCCTTGACAGGGGAGTCAGCTGTTATCTTGAATGCAGGAGGAGTGAGTTGAGGAGCAGAACTATACAGGAGAGGGAGGATAAATCAGTGCTTGTGATTTCATAATTATTGTACATAATGAGATTGTGTGTTTTTTTTCTGATGAAAAAGGGAGGCTAAAGCAAAGCACGGGTCAATAGATCAAGTAGCTTACATGCCAAAGTCAAGTCTCGTGTACATGCACTAGCAAGCCAGTTTATTTAAGTACATTGATCTTCACAGGCACACATATCACACACAGTCTCTTACATTCTTGCGTGCAGCACTCTATCAACCTGCTCAGTAGGTGTCATGTTTAGAGTATTGAGTACAGTCACAGTAGGTCTCTTGGTGAGGCCACTGGAACCTCGGGACGGCAAAGTGGACGACTGGATGTCTAGCGGATGTCTCGGCTAAACAAGGCAATAAAATAAGGAACATCAATTATATCAGTATTGGTAAATTCTAGCCTGACTTGCCATAAGCTTCTAACCAGTGTTGTACCTATGATTGAATGACCAACTGTGCAGTACTCACCATGGCTCCTGGGAGTGGGCTGGGCATTCTCACCTGAGGAGTCATAGGACTGGCCATCAGGTTAGAATCCCCAGTGTTCACAAGAATACGCCAGGCCCTAGGATCAAAGTTAGGAGGTGTATAAAATTCAAGAAGTACATGTAAGCACAGGAGGAGGTATAAGGAAGCAAAAAAATGATGTACACCCCACTAATCACACCCACTCACTTCTTGGCTGCAGTTCTAACTCGAGTAGTTACTTCGTTATGTTTAAAAGTAACTCCAAAAATGTCCTCGTGATAATACCCACTCTCTTTCATACTATCTATCAGCTTCCTAGCCTGGTCACTAGACATGGCGGCATTCTCCTCTAAAATACTCTGCAGGGTACGACAGACGTCTGCTGCCATGGAGATGTCACCACACACATAGAAGTGACCTCTCTCCTCAATGAGCTGATGGACAACATCATCAGCATTCTCTTTCAGCAGGTGCTGGACATATTTCTGTAAGCAACACATAATCAAATATTGAGCTCGCAGCTGCTATGGACAATTAACAACACCAGAAATCCTACCTTCATTAGGTACTGGGTGAAATTCAAGAGCACACAACGTACATACCGTAATGCTATTTTGTGAGCTACTTATGCGAGTTGCTAAACAGATCGCATAAATATACATCGCTATAATATAAAGTACGCACTGTTATCCAACTGAACCCACCCAACGAGATCTACGTGTCAAACGATCGCTCTATAAGTACACTTACTAGCTAGCTGCATAGGATGCCAGAAGTTCTCTACCTGCTATACAAAGGGCACACAAGAAGCTAACTGAGAGTACTGACAGTACTATAAAACAATCTACATAGCATAAATGTGCTTATTCTGTGTTTAGAATCGCATAGTTTATTAAGTAAAAAATCCCATTAATTGTATCCAATTTTCACTCGTACAGATATCTAGCAAATATCTAGCATTGCGGTAGTTGCAAGTAAAGCAAGCAAACCACACCTAGTGCAATTACTGCTTGCTTAGCCACTTGAAGGACGTTTGGTGGAAGCTGCACCTCGCTAGATGTTGGTTGACAATAGGCTCAAAGAATCTCCGAATACTCATCCTTAGTTGAGCGTAGTAGGCGCATGCATTGTAACGTACCGTATAATAGCCTGGTACAATAGGTGCAAGCCGGCCACGTTGGAAGAGGTGTGATATTTTTCATTGTGCATGCTTCCCTGCGATTCTTTCGTTTGCGACCTATACTAAAACTCGCAATACACAATCGAAAGAACGTCGTATTCTAAACCCGGTATACGGTATAACATTCTAGACTATGGGTGCTCGGAAGCCACACTCACTAACAGGAAGCTAAGTGGCGTATTTGACTATCACACGTGGTAAAACATCACTTTTTACCATGCACAAGTTAGCGACAGTTTCTTCTGTGGCTCTGCAGACTCCAGTAAGTTCAACGAAGCTTAGCCATATATAGCTAAGTTAGATGCAGAATGGGTGCTCAAGTAGTATTTTAGAGCTCAGCCAGGAAGGGGGTGCTCGAGTACCATGAGCACTCAAGCCACATACATGTACACATTGACATTTAGCTGACACTATACCTTGGGCCTGAGAAACATTGTCAAAAGATATTTTGTGCATAATTACTTGCACCCACCTTACTCTGTCCACGTTCGCGTGACAGGGCCACATTGACATTGTCCAGTCCACCCATTACGTGTGCCTTCTTCAGCTCATCCTTATAGATGTGGTCTAGGTCACTCCTTCGGCAGCCAAAGTACAGAGTGAGAGCTCCCCACTCCTTCTGCTTATTGGCCAGCACCCGAGCAATCTCCTCACGACTAGTATCATCAACGTCAGAAATGGAGCGACACATCTTCAAGTTACCACCATCCACTTCATCTTCTTGAAACGGTGACAAATTGTCATTCATGGATGACGGTCCCCAGGTGTCCATGTGACCAAGATTCGGGGCTATATATTCAGTGACTCTTCTGCCCTTTCTGACCGTAGGCTGCAGAAGACTCTTCCGTACAGACTGTTAGTGGTGTGTGTGCGTGTGTGAGTTCACTATTTTAAAGTGCAACAAAGATAACCACAGCTTATATGCAGGTAAAATAATACTTGCCCACAAAACACTTATTTGATTTTACAATGTCATTTTAGCACAGGAAGAAGTTTAATAACCATTTCCTGAGTACATTCATTGGAAACCCTTTGAAGTTCATCACTCCAAATAATTATGGTAATTACGTTACTTGGGTTACAAAAGCAAGACATATAATTGAAGGCTAATGCCCGAGGACTTTATGCACAAGCTCAACATCTTTAAATGAAGAGCAAGCTTCTTCTCAAAAGATAACTGTTCACCTAGTATGAAGGATAGCAGAAATACGTAGACGGTAGCTGAGCACAACTGATTAAGTCAATACGCATGTATGCACACATACCTTAGCAGGAATGTTACTTGGTAAACTGAGCTGAATCTTGAGAGCCTCATTTTTCATGTGCATACGATTCTGCCAGAATGACCTGAATGGAGCAATGCCAGTGCCAGGGCCCACCATGATGATTGGTACTCGAGGATCTTCTGGCATGTGGAAGGCGTGGGCTTTTCGGATGAAACAGGGGATCACTTCTCCCTTCTCCACTCTATTGAGCCAGGTAGAGCACACTCCATTGTGACGAGGACCCATGCCATCTGTTATGTTAGTGTGGGGAGAGGGGATCGAATGAATATGTGGCTACAAGTGCATGGAAGTGGACACACCAATTAAGTTTCCGAGACACAATAAGACATAAATGATACACACAGAAAAAATCTTAATACTTGTGTCCATATTGGACATAAGTTTGTGGACAGGCACAGGTGCGGAAATGCAGGAATGTTTGCACAGGTGTCACATACTCATGAATACTGTCTTGAACTCACTATTATATCTACCGTACGTAGAGGGCATACGGCATATCAAAGGCCGGATATACTATAAGTATACGGACGTGAACAAGTGGGCAGTGTCAATTACGGAGTTATAATTATTGACGTGTGCATCAGAGATAGTACGTATGCAGGCATGCCAGAGCTAGCTAGAACTAGAGCGAGAAGATGACTAATCTTAGTCCAGCCAGGCCCAAGACCCCTTCGAGTGTGAAGTTAAGCGCGCTGGGCGTCTCAGGTACATTAAGGACTGGGTCCAGCAATTATTGCTGATCGGCGAAAACGAAGCTCCGCCCACAATTTCTACTATAAACCGTGCACTAAGGTAGTTGAAAGGTTTATGCAGACATTCTCGTCGGGAGGGAGCTAGCGTTGAGTTCTATGCAAGGTAAGTTATTAGCCTTTCATGTAAAAATGTATAGCTAAAAACTACAACTGTAGGTTTTGTGCAAATCTCACCTTTGGCTTAGTGAACGGCTCCCAGGGGCGTAGCGACTATGGTTTCCCCCCAATAGCTTGCTTAGCCTCGGGACCAGGCCGCAGGTAAAAAAATAAGCTCTTTCCCCGCGGCCTGGTTCTGAGGCTATCAAGGAGCCCTGCCCATTTTCCAAACATCCACGTGGCTGCAACATATATATGTATGTACAGCTAGCTAGCTAGCTAGCCATGAAGCGCTTATATCCCAGTGTTTTCAGATTCACCAAAGAATACCAAGTCCTCTGGTAATGAATCCTGCTCCAGCGTTCAGGATGAGCAGCTTGATTTATCAACGCGCATAGATCCCACCAAGCCACATAAAACCTCTCAAGGTAAATGGCATTTGGGCTAGCAACATAGTACAGTAGCGACACACTAGCTAGCTAGCTAGAAGTTGAACTATAATATTGTAGCTGTCAGC
>VSKX01051392.1_pt1 | contig 11932 bp, 7 predicted proteins | sample 4799481 | NCBI WGS metagenome assembly VSKX01 (sample SAMN12179537, study PRJNA552185) | sponge metagenome | biome: deep-sea hydrothermal plumes; feature: spots directly above weak diffusing fluid; material: sea water; isolation source: sponge from the Swan site of a hydrothermal vent ...
ATAAGCAGTTGCCAAAAGTATCGCAAATATAGCAATAGCTAGCATTAGCATCCCAGCATTTCTAATAAAAACTCTATCAGATCTAAATTTCCTTAGCCTAAGCAGCTGTTTTTCATTGTCTATTACAGCATTTGTGTGCGCATGTGTGTGTGCATGTGTATGTGTAATACTAGGGGTGTTGTACACACACACACTCATAGTGTGTGTGTACTCATAGTGTGTGTGTGTTTATGCATGTGTTAATTGTGTGTACTCATTATTCATGTGTTTTGTGTGCTACAGGACCAATGAAGAGTTGAGAGCATTTCTGAGAGTCCATCGAGGGAGCAACTTTGTCAAGACTCACGGTGGAGACATCAAGAAGTGAGCGACTCAGAGTGGGGGGGGGGTCTTTGTGTCTAGAAATGAGGGATAGGTGAGTGAAGGGGGGGGGGAGGGGGTCAGTGTGTGTAGAATGAGGGTGGTAACCCGGGTTAGTGTGGATAGAAATGAGGGGGTTAGTGTGGGTAGAATGAAGGGTGAGTGAGGGGAGGGGAAATTTAGTGTGGGTAGAAACGAGTCAGTGTGGGTTGAAACAGTGGTGTGGTAGTTATTGTGATGTAGTGTTATTCCCATGTTATGATGTTCGGCCAACAGTGTCCTTTGAACTTCCTCATTGATTACCCTCCATCACAATAACTGTCACAGCACCCACCCACTAGAGGCACATTTCACACAATTATAATTATAGCCCCTCACTTAACAAAGCTCCTACATGTACATGCATGTATACGTGTACATGTGTGTGTATCGAGGTTGTGTAGTGCACATAAGTACAGTACGTAAGAGCTAGTCTAAAGTCAAATTGATTTGAGTTGAGCCCTCATTTTCCTGTCATAATTGGCCATACTTTATCTAATTATTGCAAATAGTCTTGTAATTACACAGCTATTATATACTATTACCTCCAAATGAGGTGATTACCTACCAGGCAAAAGTAAGCTGCAATTTGAACCACTTTTTGTCTGTACTTCCTGGGCTCAACTCATATCAATTTTTGACTGCAGTTTTTGTATTTTGTATGTCTGTGTTTTTTTTGTATTATGGAGATGTGATAATAATTGACACAAAAAGAAAAGAAAATGGTGTAAAAATGAATAATAGTTCAATGAAAATAAGGTTCAATGTTCATGTAGAAACCCTGCACTCAGGCAGTGCACACCTGATAAGAGGGATACAGACGATCGGTGCTGCTACTTGTGTCAGATTGTATGTTTGTGGCTGGGGCAGCCATCCATTGCAGGACAGCTGTGTTTGTACACACGCTCATAGGAAATACAGCTGCACGTGTGTACAATAGTGTCTAGAGCGCTTTTACATGTACAGGCATGACATTTCAATGGAGAGGTACAGGTATTGACGAAACCTCATAACACTGAGGCATAGTTGCCAAGTGTCCCAATTTCGCCTGGACAGTCCCGATTTTGGGGCCTCTGTCCCGATTGTCACTCATGTCTCGGAATTTTTACTAACCTGGAGCTGACTCGTAGTTATAATTGCGCTAACTAGCTCTCAGTATGTAACGAAGCTACTGCACACTAATTTTGTTGCTCCTCTACATGCTGCAGGGTCATGAATTGTGTGTTTTAATTTACTTAATTGTGTGTTAACTATAGTAATTAATGGGCATGGTCAAAATGGGGCGTGGTTGAGGCATGGTCGCACATCCCCGGTTGCCAGATTCCAAACTTGGCAACTATGAACACTCCTTTTTGTAATGTGGTAGAAATTAGTGGCCTGTCGGTGTGGGTAGAAGTAGTACAGTCAACTCTCTTGAGAAATGCCCCTAATATAATATAGGAGACACTCTCACTATGCAGTATAGCGAACACTTTTTAGTCCACAACAGCAAACTCCCTCAATAGAGAACACTCCCTGAAGGACACATAATGCTCTAGCTCGGAACTCATTGTTGAGTCCATGAGTTGACTGCTGTTCACCCTTTCTGTAGGTTTATTCAGAAGCAGGGATTGGATCGAACGTTTGTTGAGTGTGATAATCACATGTGGCGAGTGGACACGAGGCCCCTCCCCCATGACGTCACGGTGGACGGGGGCAGTGATTGGATCGTACTACATAGGAACTACTCTCGATACCTCGTCACAGACAAGAGCAAGTTTCTCACTGACATTAAGAAATACTACGAGTTCTCTCTGCTGCCAGCTGAGGTATATAGGTGCTTCTGTCTCCACCCACATATCATATACTTAGCTGCTTAGTAATAAATGGGTTGTGTGCTTCTAAATCAGTGTGTGTGTCTGTGTGTGTGTGTGCACTTGATAGCAGCTGCCTTTACGAGCGAGCCCATAGCCTCGGTCAGATTGTAAATCTGCGGTATGCATTCTTTAAATGCCTTTCAATGATGTGCTTGTATGTACAGTAGATCTAACTTCTGGGATAAGTCAAAATTCACTGAGTTTGAGGGGGAGGGGTGTTTGGGCATTCAATAAGAACTTGTCTTTACAATACCGCATTAACAGGAAAAAAATTTGGGAAATTTTTGTGGGGTTTTCATTACTGAGAGCCCCAAAACGGAAAATCAACCCCATGAGAATCTGTACATTCGAATAGTGGACAGTAGGCTACTATGATGACGTGCTCAGGGCTTACAAAAAAATAAAACATCACGAAAATATGCTTTCAAGGCCTGATAACAAACAATTTAACCCAACGAACATTTCCCGCTATATGGTATAATAACTATCCCTTCTTTTTTTGTTTGTGTCCTGTGTGTAGTCCTCTGGTGTTATTCCACATAATTATATATTAATTTTTTTGTGCGTGTGTTTTTTGTGCGTGTGTTTAATGCAGTCGTTCTTTCACACTGTTATACGCAATGGACCAATGTGTGAGTCCTTTGTGAGGAGCAATCTGAGGGTAACCAATTGGAATAGGAAACTTGGCTGTCGCTGTCAATACAAGCACATCGTGGACTGGTGTGGCTGCTCTCCCAACGACTTTCTTGCCAAGGATATAGGACGTCTCAAGGTATGGGGAGGAATGTGTGCATGGCTTGATTTTGAACAGCTAAGACCCTGTACCAAATATCACACAGTTGGGAGAGGATCATCAATTTTAAATCCACCAATTGATATTTTATAAAATAAAACTTTCGGCTGTACAGTATTGCACATGTGACTACCGTATATAGGCCCTTTTGTACAATAATATTGTATACTTTATATGCATCCAACGACAAAGTTTTGGCCCTCGAAACATTCTTAGCTGTACAGTACATTCAGTGTTGACGAGACTAACTGTTTTTATACTGACCGGACTTTTTATGTACGTAGGAATGATTTGTCTCACTGCAGAATCCTGGGGATCACCACTTCTTTGCTCGCAAGTTCGAGGCGATTGTAAATCAAGATATTGTACTGGGACTGGAGGCTCACTTGTTTGGCCCCCACCCTGAGACCACACCCTCTCTACACGCCCACTGGGAGAACGTCTACCACATTGACGATGACGTCACAAAACCATCGAATGCACGCTATAGTACTTATCAATCGTTTCTTCGACAAAGCTTAAAATTGTTGTACAACGAGCAGGCAGATAAAAGTGGAGGTGGCGAGTGCGGTATTCCTAAGCAAGCTATCGTGAAGGAAGTACACGTGTTACGAGAAAGAGATGTTTTTAAAGGCCTGGTGGTGACGCTCAAAGACGCCATGTCTGATAGCTTCGATCCCCCCAAGTTTGAGATGCTGTTCGGACGAACTTTTTATCTGGAGAGGATGGGAAATACCGATGATGTCATGCGAAGAATACAATCAATAGAGGTGTGTGCTGTTACAGTATGTGTCAGATGTTTGCATAGTTATTATCGCTTTGCTGGGGAACATTTATTACGAGCAGATTTTAAAGTAGTTTTGTGTAGCTTTTTAGAACTAAAGTAAGTTGCTGTGAATATAGTTTTTTTGGAGTGATTACAAGAGTACGGTGTATGCGTGTGATGATCCAAATGTTAATAGTATGTGTTATTACTATCAATCTTTATTTAGATTGGCAGTGAGTGGGATGGGAAGGAGAGCATATTCCGTAACTACCCCGGTATCCTAGGAGCATGGGACTACCCTGTGGCAGCTCTACGACTGGCAGCTGGTCGCCAAACCTCTATCAACATTATCTGGGACGATCCCCTCGGAGAGAGAGTTGCAAATTTCCCGATGAAAATCGAAGCACCGTGGACCGTTACGTACCACAAGCCGAAATTAGAGCTCCCAATTCGACCAGGGATTTGGACAGTGCGTTTGGAACTTCTAGAGGGCACGTTGCTCATTAAAACCAAGTTTCTTGTTGTTCCCATGACTCATCACGATAGTGTCCCGTTGGACTCCCCGCAAGCCATCAATGCCAAACAGGCCCACAACGTTCAGCCGGATGCAGTTATCACTCGCGAGGAGTATGACAAGTGGCAGGGGAACGTCTTGAAGTCTGGCGTAGAGCTGGAGGAATGGATGGACAGTTTGGTGCAAGACTATTGGACTATTGACAGTTATTGTAGAATGGATGTGGGGCAGAGTGGGGGTGATCAATGCACCTGGATACAGGACTGTTTCTCTACCAACTGGAGTACCTTTTATCCAGACCCAAAAACTGAAATAGGAGAAATTAGATCTAACGGTAAAATTAGCTAGCTAGCTACATAGATCATCGTGACTATTTTTCTCTTTGTTTACTTTTCCTCTTATTATATTTTTTCTTATTTTATTTTTCGATTTTTATCCCTGTTTTGTATACATGGAATATTCGGCAATTGCCACCATCATTGAACACTCATGATGCATGTATTGTACATGTTCTATCAACGACAGCTCTGACTACAGGCACATATGGATAACAAAAACTTAACTATAGTAAAATAATTAATTGTTTTCTCTGTCTGTTCTAGTAATTTGTATAGCTATATACATTATGAACAACTTGGCAATGTGTGAAGTATATACATAACTATAGTTAGCTTCGTTCCCAGGTCTAAAATATAATGCTTGGTCATGCAACTACTAGAGAAAAGTTGACCTGGGAACGATCGAGGCTCAATACATAGTTAGCTATTATTCATACAATCACATTGTACAGCACACGCATATTAATTAAACAATACAAGAATAATTGATGATGTGCATAATACTTACAGTCATGTACATGTGGCGTCTAAGGTTAAATTGAGTAGCAAGAAAACGAGGGCTCAACTCAAATCGATTTGACTTTAATTAGTTGCGTGTTAATGGTGGCACAAAAATTGGGCTATCAGAAACAGCTAGTTCAGGTTGTTGTGAAGGAGGAATTTTGTGCAAATCTCGATCAGCCAGTTTTTTCTTTAGTTGGTCATTTTCTTTCTTTAATTCCTCAAAATTTGACTCTAATGCAGCAATTTTCTTGTCACGATGTCTTAACTGCTGTTTTAAGGCCGTGTTGTCACGTTGTAATTCTATTGTTTCGGAGGAACTAGAAGTTGATTGTATACATGATGGTGCAGGATCTGGTGGCATACTGAACGAAGGCCTTGGAGATGGAGGGAGTGAAACACACAAACTGCTGCCTTCAGAAATTGGTTTCAGTTTGATGTGATGGACTTAACTGTGAAGTTTCATTTTGTTGTTGTGCATCAGAAGTGGGTATGTCTCTAGCAAACGATGGCTCACGGGGAGGAGGTACCGGTGCGGGATCAGGTATAATAACGTATGTCTCTGCACCTTCAACTCGACTAGGGGGATCAGCGCTTTTCTTTCCAGGACCAGGATTTTTCTCAATGTCACCAGAGAGTAGAAGCCGAAGTTGTAGATACAAACTCGACAAATCAACCATATTTTGCTGTACATGATATTCTGATGAGATCTCAGAACTTGGAATGTCCTTGATAGCCTTGAGGGTATTTATACATGTAGACTTGAAGTCATAAATCCTTGTTAGTGTTGTCCATAAGATAGCTCTCTGAGATATCTTGTACGAATTAGTTTGCCTTGAGCACCCAAATTTGAGTAAGCTGGACAGGGTGGGAGGGGCTGGATCTGCAGCAAAGACACCAGAAGGCATGCAGCGGCTACTAGTCAGTAGAACATCCATTCTTAATAGCTAGGGTAGATCTATATATATATCCAGCACTTAAAAAATAAGCTATAGCTAGCTTAAATTATGTTCTGTCGCAGTGTCAGTGCCATGTCATTGCTTATGTTGGCTAGTTATAAATTCTTAAAAGGTTACCTCTGGATTGCCTCAGTGCATGCTCAGACTAACCTTTTATCATGTGCACAGTAAAATCATTCATGACACAACATAAATAAATTCAGGACACAGTATAAAAACCAATTACAGTACAACTCAACACCAAGTTTGTTCTTTCGGAAGCACACCAGTTTTCTGACTAGTACTAGAACCTATTGAAGAGTTAGACTTGTCTTTAGCTACATTGTCAGTATATGGCGTGTACTTGAACACCTTTTCTCTCATTTCCATAGACGTCATGTATGGTTCGATACTTTCAGGGTGAACTTGTGCCCCGTTTTGATTGGCTTGAAAGTTCGCCATGTTCCCGGGCTCGCTTAGTTTCATACCGAGTTTTTGATGCGTGTTGCTAGGGCCTGGCACGTGACTGGACGTAGGTGGGTGTCTAGAAACATCTCGTCCCATGCGTGGAGAGGCGGCAACTTTTTCGCCAGAAGGTACCCTACGGAGTTGGGTTGCTCGAGGAATGCTTTTGACTTCTGGTCGGTCTAAATCGAAACTTCCTGATTTTGACATTTGCAGAGTGTGATTTCCTGGTAGGGGTGGTCTAGACGCTGTGTAGCCGTTCAGTTTGACTCCCTCGGGGCTGTGTCGTTTCGAACTCTTAACGATGGCAGTTGAATAGCCAGTCCTCGAACTAGGGGCTGTGAATTGTGAGGGGAGGGGGGCGGGCTGGGAGTGAGAGTGGGCATGGTTAACTCCAAGGTCTCGGTTTTGCGGGGGCAGTTTTCCACTCTGCGGTCGTGCCGAGCGTTCTCTTAGGTTCTGGAGCTGAGGAGGTACATTGCGTTGTGGCGAGCGAATTAGCGGTGGGGTACTGTACAGTTTGGGGCCCGTCACATGACCTTGTTGCGTCACATGACCTTGTTGCGTCACATGACCTTGTTGCGTCACATGACCTTGTTGCGACGAAGTCACAAGATTAGAAGTGATTGTCAGCGGAGGAGACATAGTACAACTTCCGAATGATGACGAGGAACCCCCTGACGTCTGTCGAACGTGTACGTAATTCAGTGGAGGCGAGGGACTCAGCAATTCACTTTCATTGGATTTTTCCATTTGAGTCTTTAGTTGTGGAGTTGGTGATTTCTTAATCAAGTGCGTTGACACAGAAGCAGGATCAAAGAAGACTGGTAGACTAGCTTGTCTCGAGTGTCTACTTTGACTGGTAGTTAGAGGGTTGCCAGAGGAGGGGTCAGTGGTCGATGTGGGCATAGAGCTGTCCAGGCTACCCTGTCGAGAATGGCTTGAAGATTCCAACAGACCAAAGCCGGGGTGAGCTAGTTTCGGAGAATACTTTCTGTCCAAATCGTCAAGTTCCATTTGAGCTCTTTCTTGAATACGAGCCCTCAGTTGTTCCATTTCAGAAGCAACGTCATAAGACATCCGATTTCTATCGATGGGTCCCGAGTATGGATTAATTGGAATTTTCAACTTCTGCTCTGTGCCTCTTAGTTTTACTACCATTTCAGTTGGCTGGTCATCCAAGTCATCATCTTCTTCTCTATTAACCTTTAGCTCGTTCAATTTGCTTATCTGATCGGAACCAAAAAACTCCTCAAGTAGTTTATCGTCCTCTTCTTGCTTGAGGTGAGTGGGGGCTTTAGTGAGAAGCTCAAGCGTGCCCGTGCGATATCGATGTCCGTCCGAGGCTATAAACGGCTCAGGAGAGAAGGTAGGTGAGGGAGTGCGAGAGGGGAGGGGATCAAACGGAGAGTTGGGAGTAGGGGAACGATCGGTATATGACAGGTCGAGATATTTCTGCTCGTTTTTCACTTCTTTCTGCTTGTCTTGAATTTCGTGCACAGACAATCGGATCTTTTTCAACTCTTTGAGAATGTCCTGGTCGTACTCTTTCAGCCCATTCTATGTGTGTGAGCGTTGAGGGGAGAGTATTAATTTACTATGACTGCACAACATAGTCTTGGTGGTCACACTCAACTAAGCTGGCGTACATAAACAATGGTGGTACACATACACATTTAAAAAAGCACTTAACAATGGTTGTAACAATACGCTAGGGGTTACAGATGTGTAGCATGTACAATGTAGGTGGGCATAGTTGAACCTACATAGTACAGTCAATAAACCAAGCATATGCACACCAACTACAGATAATTAGAGGTCGAGGACCCCAATAGCACCCACAGGATGACCGCCCAACCTTTACGGATAGTTTAAGCAAAGGAATGTCTACTTCACGACATGAATAACATTAATGCCATACCGTCTAACCGTAAAATGATAATCATTTCATGCCAAGAATTCCAGTCTCGCAAACCACAACAACTAGTCTGTTGTTCTGGTGTGCCTGTATGCACATCTAGAAACAACATTACATCAAAGAAATAGACAATACCCTCATCAGAAATACGGCCTACTTATGATTAAAAGGAATTCGCCACACCTAGCTCCCCTCCCCCCTCTAACTTCCGGAAATAGTAATTTGTGTAGAAGAGGAAGGAATAACAAATTACCAGATTTGAGGTTGAGAAAAGTACCTATATCTATACACACACATGTACACGGTATAGTCAGGGTGTCTAATGAATGCTGCTATCATGGATGCTATCGGATACATTGGCCATATGTAAACCAACAGTCAATTAACACTGTTACAGTATAGTGTTGTCAACAAGCACGAAAACAAATTCTGGGGCCACACATACATCGCTATGTTCTGAGTATGCATAACATGCATAGAAACCAGTCACTAAAATCAAATTCCAGCTAGAATCCTCCCAAAATGATAACTATGTACGTACATGTATGGTTCAAGCATGCCTAATTACGCTGTCAGAGCTGGCATATTTTGAGGTTGAGTAGTCACAAGTACACATCTGATCAGTTTATGGAGACTGTAACATGCCTGACATTACTCACTCACATAGTCCACCCAATTCTTGTCATACGAGCCATGTCAGTAAGCTGCAACCACACGTACGTGTGTATTCCCACAAGCACACATACACACACTGCTACAGTAGCTGATTAACAGTGGCACTGTACTCTACAAGACTGATGCGTACGTATTGGCAGAAACTGACGGGTTGCCACGAGATACACCAGCTGACTCAAGTTACTCTAGCTACAGGCCAGGAGCAGGAAGCAATTTCCTGTCTAAATGTGCCCACAAGAATTGTTTGGTGAGCTATTCAATGTGTGTTGATTGAGTGAAGGTGACCATACTATATACAAGTGCCATACAGCACTAGGAAACCCCTACAGGCTGATTAGCCTCGTTCCCAGGCCCATTCGTCTCCAAAATAACACTGGGTTGCGTCCTCAGCCTGGTATTGATTGTATCTGGGTGTGGTTGTCGCTATCGTAAACTGCATCGTCAAACTACGGACTAAATGTCCTACACGTAACCTTTAGTATTGTGCAGGAGGAAGCAGGACGCAAATATTCTCTGCTTTTGTATTCGGTTGTAACCACACCCAGATACAATCAATACCAGGCCGAGGAGGCGACCCAGCGTTAATTTGGAGATAAATCAGCCGGGGAACAAGGCCACAGGCTCATAATTCAATGACACTAACACACACACAGGAAAAGAGTTTTTCTTTTTTAATTCCAGGAAAAAGCATACGGTAAAACAGCCTACCAACGAGTTCTCTTCAAAGCATCTACACATTATCTAGTATTCACGCCAACAAACTGTGAGAGTAGGCAGCATCAGCAGAAACACAACACCCTAGCTGGATTAGCTTGGAGGAGAGTATGAAACAATATATTGATTAGTATTTTGATACAACAAGTGCAATATTTGGACCCGCTGATTACAAGTCATTACTTGCATCAACAGATCTTTTGAAGGTGGTTGCCTAGACCTAAATTTGCAAGTAGATATACTAATTGGTACACGTCTTGTAATATTGAATTTTCGTATACGGTTGCCATCGGCTGCACCCTCTTATCTATCTTAAAGCATCAAAGGTAATTGCCTCAGGATAAGTGAGGTGCTGTGTACGTGAGGGAGAGCTGTTTGCAGATTAAAGACATTCAAAATGTGCCAACATGCAGCCGACCAAATGGCCAGCTAAAGAGGAGACCAATATGGACGCTTACTCTCATCTCTGATTCACATGTCTAGTAGTACAATGGTGGACCATTAGTGGAGGCTAATGAATGGAGTAGCTTCCTGAGTGGCCATTCAACAATGGCTGGTAACAAATGTGTTTACTTCACAAACTAACCTATTTATGGTCTGTAACTCTTAGGAATTGTTATCTCATTTACTAACTGGTAAGAGCTCTCCTTGACAATGAGAATTTGGTTATAGACAAAAACAAGAATCACACAAATGAGGGTAAGGAGTTGTTGTGTCTTCAGTGAAGGATGCACGTACAAACAAGTTTCTCTACCCACTATGCAGGCACCTAGCAGTCAACACAAGCAGAGACCATGAATTGTTTAGTATACGCGTATGTACACAAACTGTTGTGCCTACAGACATGCACTGAAACAATGGCAGCCGCCAATAAAGAGATTGTGGAACTGATAGTCCACACATGGCAGGTAGTCTAAAACTATTGTTTTAAACACTAATAGGTTCATGTATGACTGTAGACTCAAGGATATAGGCTAGCATTAGTCCATACTACATTGACACAATCATTGTAAAGTACTCTAACGGAGCCTTAGTAAGCTTATTCTATACTTTGGCCATTACATTGCTAAACAATGCCTTGTTTATTCTGGGAGCAGTGACAAAGATTTTTAGAGAATCGTGTACGCCTGGTTGACAATATACGGCTGTAGCTTACGTAGTATCGTACCAGTAGTATCAGTTACAACATAGTTTGCACAAATAGAACGTAGTCCTATGCTAGCGTAATGTTAGTGAATATTGAGTTATGTAGCAGCATCATAATTATTGTGAACCAGGCTGAAAGAGAACATTGGTGTTTACAGTTTCAGCAGCTGTGATGATGACATTCAGAGAGGTCACAGGAATGTCATCTGCATGCCAAAAGAGTGGCATGTTTGCCCACAAGACAGGATCACTAATCGCACATTAACGTACTTCAACTATGTCAACAATACTTGTCCCCACAAGCTAGCTCTATACAGCAACAACAATTTTATATGATACATGCGCATACACTGAACTACTAGTACTAAGCACGCAGAGTCCAAGAAAATTAATGTTACTATAGGTGGCAAAAGATTCGGGTAGAGCCTAGGTAACTGTAGGTACGACTTTCGGCTCTTCAAGAGTAAAGCTAGCTTCTAAGCATAAAGTATGTACAATGTTGTGATGTACAAGAAAGATGCTGCAAATCTAAAGGTCATACATAGTCTCAAAATGACATTAATTAGTTCGTGCATGTCAAGAGCACATGGGTACACATTTGTATCCAATTAAAGCATTCTGCTAGATTTATCAAAGCAGAGGTGCCGGTTATGGCATATACCGTATAGCGGGTATATTTCGAGGGTATAAATGTTCGCGGTTTTCGCGGATTAAGCCTGTACCGCGAAAATAATACCCACAAATTTAATATCGCATGCATGCAAGATGTAGAAAGGCTGCTATTCCGCGAAAATTAAATCCGCGAATACCTTTCTAATGGTCAGTCCACGAAAATTTATACCCTCGAAATATACCCGCTATACGGTACTGACACTACAGAGTTGCCACTAATAGAACAATGAGGTACCA
>VSKX01098557.1_pt1 | contig 11888 bp, 13 predicted proteins | sample 4799481 | NCBI WGS metagenome assembly VSKX01 (sample SAMN12179537, study PRJNA552185) | sponge metagenome | biome: deep-sea hydrothermal plumes; feature: spots directly above weak diffusing fluid; material: sea water; isolation source: sponge from the Swan site of a hydrothermal vent ...
AGTTTACTATTTCTGTGGACACGCCCACATACAATGTATCCCAGGCCTCTTTTTCTCCCTTCCGTTCTCTTAGAGAAAAAGTGGCCTGGGAACGAGGCTAACATAGCGTCAGTAGCATCAAGCCTGGTTCACAATAATTATGATGCAGATTACGTAGCGTTAAGCCTGGTTCACAATACGTAGCGTCAGTTATGACGAAATTCCTCCCCCCCCCCGTTTGTGTTCAGGTTAAGAAGCAGGAAGAAGAAGAGCTCAGGTCAAAGGTCAAGGCAGAGAAAGCTGCTGTTAGGAAGCAGCGACGCAGACACAAGCGTCGCCAACAGCCAGTACATGATCATAGTGAGGAAAGGGGGGAGGTATGGATCATGCCTGGACAGGATAAGGGGGGCGGGGCAGTGGGTGGGGCCAGTGACAGCCCTCAGGAGATACAACAGGACAGTATGATATCCCTCTCAAGCACAAAGGTAGTTAAGATTGAGTTGTACTGCTTAAGCATTATTATGACGCTGCTGGAGCTTACGTAGTGTCAGTAGCATTGAGCCTGATTCACAATATGATGCTGGAGCTTATGTAACGTCAGTAGTATCAAGCCTGATTCACAATATGACGCTGCTGGAGCTTGCGTAGCATCAGTTACATACATTCAGCATTGCATAAAATGCGTTATAATTATTGTAAACCAGTAATAATTCCTTCTCATTTACAGCTGTTGAAAAAGCTCATTTCCTGCTTTCTAATAGCCCATGGGAAGCTGTTCACCAAAATAGGGTAAGGCATTGGTTGATAAACCTTGATAAGAAAGTTTGGTGTCTGGTGGCAACATGACCATTGTCTCCAGTATGTCTGACTGGCTGATTGTTTTCACATACTGTGTGTGTGTGTGTACATGCAGGATTGAGACAATGGGCTCAACACAGACTCACTTGGCACGTCTACTCTCCCTCCACCTTTCACACACCCTCACACCCGCCCCCACATCCAGCCACACCCCCTCTGCTAGTGACGCTCAACGACTTGTACAGATGACAGCTATCAATGTGTTTTCAATACACAACGCTGTGGACAGTCATGTTGGTGAGTCGTATATGTATGTTTTGCCTAGCAGTTGTTTTCTATCTTTGAGAGCCTATAACTTGTGCTTGGAATGTCCAATTTCAAAACTAAAGTATGCATTCAGTAGCTCTTGAGAAGTCTTTTACATTGATGTGTTTAGATTTGAGTTGGTGACTGGTCAAAATCCATCAAATTTGTCTTAATCGAAGGCCTTGCGTTTTTTTCAGAAAAGGAAGTGTTTTGCCAACTGTTTGAGAGCTTATAACTTGTGTTTAGAATGTTTAATTTCTAAACTAAATAGTGCAGTCAGTAGCTCTTGAGAAGGCCTTTCCGATGATGTGTTTAGATTTGAGTTTTGTGACTGGTCAAATTTCTCTTTTAGACAATGTGCCTAGTCAGCAGTTCTATGGAGGTCTAGCTGTGAGCCTGTCTCTACTGTTAGCCACGGCTCAACTGCAACACTGTTGCAATATCGTTCAAACTTACTCCTCCCTCAGTCACACTCAGCTCAGTCCTAACTCCTCACCACCTACGAGTGCATTCCCAGAAATGCACGACCGTCAGACCCACTCCAGTCCCAACTTCTCATCATCACCTGATGCTCTAGGAGAACTGAAAGAGAGTGTTGCTGATTCTTCTGGTGTCATGTTAAAGAAGCTCTGTTTGTCAGAGTGTTCAGAGGAGGTGTTGGTGTGTCTAGATGGACTGTCCATCTCACTGCCGGCTGTTAGGGTGTGGCTTCAATGGCTCGTACACCAGAGGGAGTTGTGGGAACAATGGTTGGGGCTTGTCGACAAGTCTGCCATGTAAGTGACGGTTAGGCCTGATTAACAATAATTATGACGCTTGAGCTTACGTAGTGTCAGTAGCATCAAGCCTGATTAATAATATGATGCTTGAGCTTACGTAGTGTCAGTAGCATCAACAGTCTACACAGACACACAGACACACACACACACACACAAACACACTACCGTATACCTCGCTTGCGCATGCGCACCGAGGCATAAATATGATGCTTGAGCTTACGTAGTGTCAGTAGCGTCTGTCACGTAGTGTCATGCGTGAAAAGAACGTAGTTTCCAGTATTGTGTGTGAACCAGACTTTGTTGTAACTTAGGTACCGGTACTTCCGTTCCAATGTTCAGGTTCCAGTTCTGGTCTGTGTTGTGTACGTTCTTGAATCTTTCGTCCTCTGTGCTGCCAGGGTTGTCACCACCTGTTGCCACGGGTACGAACACATTGCCCCCCCCCGCTTTAGACCTCTATCTGTCACCAAGTTCAGTGCTTATGATAACAGTCTGGCACCTGACATTTTCGGTCATGTCATGGAAATGTCCTCCCATTTTCATTTTGGTAGGACATGCTTTAGATTATTAGGTATAGAGATATGTCCGGTATGGCTTAAAATATCCGTACTAACTTGACTCCTTATCATGAGCACTGAAGTTTATACGATAGAACTGTTTCTTATGACAACTATGAGTGTGTGTAGCATTGAGAGGCAATTACAGTATCTGTTGCGTCAGTACGAGGCACAAACAGAACACTACGTTTTATTCAATTGATATCTTGCATAACTGATGGAACAGATGCTGTTGCGTCATAAGTATTATGACATTGTTGTATGCAGTTTGCTCGAGATGGTTCTGGGAGGACCGACTGTTGTCTGGCTTCTTGCCCCTCGGCAGTGCTCTCTCTTCACAGGACGTGCTGGGGATTCCCCCACTGAGAACGTTGAGTCAGCAGGTGGGCAGTGTGTCTGGGAGGGGGGAATCCCCATGTCACAATTCGTATTTCTCTATTAATATAGCAACTTCGAGAGCAGGTTGTTCTCAGAATTGCTGACATTGGCAGATTGTGTGTGGAGCTGTTCACTGTTTCCCAGTATGGTTTAACATTTGACCCGGTATCAATGGAGTTCAAAATTTCCCGGCTGATGTCTGATCTAATTAAAGGGAGTCCGTTGCCTGTGCCAGAAGTGGAGAGCGAGTCGTCAGACGACGTGATTATTGATAGCAGTAGCAGCAGCAGCGAGGAGGAGAGTGGAGGTAACAAAGATGAAGAAAATGTGACCATTGCCTTCGAAGGCCACTCGGAGATTGCTCAGTTGAAGGTGTGTATATTTCATTAAAGTAAAACCATTAATATTTCATACATGTAAAGTAAAACCAACAATGGACAAGGTTACCCCGCTCGGGAAATACAGCCACCTTGCAAATGCCATAAATGGTTATGTATAACCACAATCAGCTGTACATGCCAGAGTTTATAGTGAACCCTTGAACTAAGTGTGTGTATACCTCCTCTGGGCTGGCTGTGGTCTCCAGCTTCTTATAATTACTATCTCTACTATGGCCTCAGGCTCACAAAGAAAGGCTCACTAGGAAAATGGAGGAGCACACTCAAGCTGTACAGACAGCAAAGGTAGGTACAACTGTACTACTACACAAACCCCTGATATGTGTATATGTTCCTCTTATGTATAATCGTGTGCATGCTTGCTTATACACAAGTGAAGTAAGTAAATGTGTGTGAATGCTTATACACAAGTTGTCACGTATAGATTGTATAACTTGACTATGTAACTAGTCAAGAGTGACTGAATGACCATCATCGACCCTTGTCCAGTAAATATTTGCAATTAATGATGATTGCAGAGTTTGCTGGAAGAGGCAGCTCAAAGTGAGAGGGTTGTGAGACGGATCACTCCAAAGTACCTCGTTCCAGACACCAACTGTTTTGTGGATCTGTTACCATCTATTCAGAGGCTCATAGCTACCCGTCACTTTGTTATTACAGTACCTCTAATTGGTGAGTAGCCATTCCTTAATTGCAGTGTGTGTGTGCGTGTGTGTGTCACGTGATAAAGCATTTCTACTGTTATTTGTCACGTGATTAATGCATAACATGCTGCTCTAGTGCAGGGTTGTCGTACGTACGCTGTTTATTTTCAAGCTAATATTGTTTGTAGCATGTCATGTGATAGTCATGTGATCTCCCCCAGTGTTGAGTGAACTGGAGGGACTGAGTAAACGTTCAGAGGACAGTCAGAACAGTCGCCATGTCATAACTGGTGCAAGGTCAGCACTTGTAATTACGTTGCCCACAAAATAATATAATTTATAGATTGAGTGCTTCGCAATTCTCAACAGTTTAATTTGTGCATGTAACCTTAATTCCAAGGTGAAGACGGACATTAGCTTGTGCTCTACGGGGCCTGGGATTAAGACCAATGCATATGTAGTTATAGTGTTACATTGTGTGTGTGTGTTGTTGTTGTTGCAGGTCAGCTGCTCAGTTTATAGTGACCCAGTTTGCAGCGCAGTGCGTCCAAGTACGTGCTCTTACCACTCAGGGCAGTCTCCTTTCCTCGCTATCATTCAGGGCAGAGGCCACAGACAAGGTGCTGAGAGGTCACTGGAATCACTAGCACAAACTAGTTTGGTGTCTGGCTTCACTTTAATAATAGCTCGATCTGTTAATGCTTCGGTAATTTCATGCATAAAATTGCTACGTAATTCATCTGCGTTTAATTATCTGAGTACTAAATATTTCAGGCTTCCAATGACGATTTGATTCTAACGTCATGTCTGCAGCTGCACTCTAAGGTTGATTCAGGTGAGCTGACTAGCTAGCATGGTCTCAAACGTGCTGCCCCATCTTCAACCCCCCTCCCCCCCCACACACACAGGTGACAAACTGAGCGTAGTGTTACTAACTGAGGATAGAAACTTGAGAGTCAAAGCCCATACCAGCAACCTCCCTGTGAAGGACATGCCTAACTTTATGAGACTGCTTGAATTTAAATCGCAATAACTATACAGAGATTGTTCTTTTTTACGCTGCTTATATTTTGTCAATTTTATTTTTATAACAGTAATGATTTTTTTTTTATGTAGAAACGCACAAACAACACTTCTAGTTGAGCTATTCTGGGTCTGGTGGGACATAGTGAACAATGGGGGGAGTGGCAGTGGGTCCCACACACTCGTAAGGAAACAAGCCCTCTTTGAGCTCTAGCGCTCTGTCATACAGCAAGGGAGAGAGTTTCCTCAGTTCTTTCATAGCCTTCTCTCTGCTTACAACCATATCTGTCAGCCTCTGCAAGTCTCGCTTGTGTTCCTCCATTCGATAGCGGCTCCATTCTTTGATCAGTAGGTATTCACTTTCTTTCTTTTCTGGTGATTTCTCAACCGGTGCTCTCTTTCTGGCTGGATTTAGCATTTCTGGATCAAAAGGCTCTCCCATTTTAGCAGCTTTTAAAGAGGTGGTTTGCATCAGTTTGTCTAGCTCTTGTTTCTTGACAAATTCTTTCATTATTTCTCTTCTCATGTCTTTCTTGTTTTTCACTTTCTTTTGCTGGTTGCTCTTGGTCCTGATCTGAACGAGACTAACAGAAGGAGACACAGAGCTCCTCGGAATAGCGAGTGAGAGCTTGCGTAGTGTGTTCGTAGCCATAATACTACTCATTGCTGTGATTATTCTAATTAATGCCCATTTCTTTCACGTGGGTGTGAGAAACTCCAATAAAAGCACACCTACAAACTAATGGAGTCTCCATTGTTCTGCGATGATTGGGCTGGCAAAGAGGACCTGAAGCTGTTGGAAGCCATCGACGAGTATGGATATGGAAACTGGTGCGTTGCTGGGCAGTTAGTTTACGTCCTAGAGGCCACAATATTGTCCATAGCTAACTCTTGTAACTAGAGTGCTAGTGCAGTGATCACTACTCGTATCCTGTTCTCATCATGCAGGGCCCCTATTTCAGTTCAAGTTAAAAAGACTCCAGAAGGTATGATTGTGGTACTTATAGTATAACCTACCCTAAATACATTTTTTTCTCGATTTGAGCTGTTTCGGCAGCTAACTTTATCGTGACGGGCAAAGTTTGGTGCATACCTTCTTAAATTGACGATTGACGATTGATTTAAATTGACGATTGATGCCGTATGCAGGCCTCAATCATTTGTATTTTTGGCATTCCTTACCAAATTTGCCAAAATATTATAACCGTATGCATTATACAGGAACTGTCCACAGTAGATCAGCTAGAGGAGATTAACAATTTTATACATAATTATAAAATTATATATATTAACTTTCTTGCAGAGTGCCAGGAACACTATGACTGTTGTTACATGTACAACCCTCACCCTGTGTTACCAGGTAACATGCTACCATATAGCGGGAAATTTTCGTGGGGTTTTATTTTCGTTGTTTTCGTTACAGAGAGCCCCAAAGCGAAAAATTAACCCACGAAAATCCGCAGATAGGCTACTATGATAACGTGCTCAACAAAAATAAGACCACGAAAATATGCCTGCCAGGCCTGATAACGAAAATTTAACTCAACGAAAATTTCCTGCTATACAGTACAACATCTCTTGTTCTAATCACGTGCACTCTCTGTGTGCAGTAATACCACTGCGTCCTAGTGTCACAGAGTCTGGTTCCCATTCCACCAGGGTAGAGTCCGGTTCCAATGACCCGGTTCCAGTCTACTATCCTGGTAACGAGATCAGTGGGTTTATGCCACGCCGTGGAGATTTTACTGTGGTAACTAGCACAGAATAGTGCATGTACTGCATTCACAAACCACTGTGATATTTCCATGTAGGAACCGGATAATGGTGCTGAAAGTATTGTTGCTAGTTTATCTCCAGAAGATGACTTACTGATGAAGGGTGAACTCTGATAAAATAATAGCCAAGCACTTTAGTATTCTTGTGTTTTGGTAGCTCTTTGATTTGTATCTTTCTTCGCAGCTTTTAATCTGACTTCCATAAAGATTTACTGCTCTCGTTTGAAAAGAAGAGTTGAAGCAAAGAGGTAAATTAAGTTGGTGTGATGGCTGTGGCTTACTGCAGTGGTACCCCCCCTTTACCTCCTCTACCCCACCAACAGCATAGTGCGGGAATATGGTCTATTAGACATCAAGAAACAGATTGGTGAGTGTACACTGTGAAGACTCGTATCTCGAGTTGCTTGTGTGGTGTTTAATACGTTTGTTCTTTCTATGAAGCTATTGACAAGACAAGACTCTCCAAGAATCAATTGTAAGTACCTCTGTTCTCTAGGACCATCCCGAACGTGTGGCTAGACTCCCTGCTTGTTAATCTACTCTTCTCCTTGAGCAGGAGATTGAAAATGTTGGCACGACCTTTTATGAGATTCATGAGTCCACAGAATGCAGCCAAGTTCCTGATCAGTCACTACAGTGAGTGGTGTGTGTGTGGGGTGGGTGGGTAGTATGGTCACGCTAAGTGCACTGTGCAATGTTTCATTCAGTGGAAGATGACCTTTACCAAGAAATTACAAAATTGAAACGATTCAGAGAAAATGGCATCACGACTTTCAAAGGTAATAATATTGTTATTAAAAAAAAAACTAAAATTAATGTAGGTGCCGAATTGTATGAGAAACTTCTGACTCGGCGTCGTCAACGGCAACAGTGTGATCAGAAGGAGTGCACGCGTAGAGGACTTCAGAGTGACGAGTCCATGCTCTATCAGGTCCTGCAACACGGGTGAGTGACATCATGTGACTTGTAGCTCTGATCACGTGACCTGATACTTGCAGGAGTATGAAAATGAAGAAGCCAGGTAAGCTTGTGATGTAATGGCGTTATAATTATCCAATCTCTCATTCTATAGTTGTGAAAGAGAGCAAACAACTGGATATCACATTCTCTGCTGGAGTAGAGCTATTGGCTGAAGACGAGAAACAGGTATTCAACTGTATTGCTACAGAATAGAATGCATTTTTCGATTTGAGTTTTTTGCGAGCACGTTGCTGACACCATCCGTATAAAGCTAAGGTCTTTGAGTTGAGCTAAAGTAGTTAAAATGCAGCTAAATTTTGACTGGTATGTAATTTCCCAATTTTGAGGTAATTAATTACACTACTAAGAAATGTTAAAGTATGCAAGATAGACGTTTCTTGTTGCTGATCCTGTAATCAAATATGTGCCCCTCCCTCCCTCCCCCACACACCCTACCCTACCCTGTCCACAGTTGTGTTCCACAACACGTATTCAGCCAATGTCCTATCTCCAGTATAAAAAGACAGTGCTGACCGAACATGATAAGCACTCTAAACTGACTCTGGCTGATTGCAGGAAGCTGCTCAAGATTGATGTGAACAAAACTAGAAAGATATTTAACTTGTTTGCGAGTCAAGGATGGATTGATCCTGGCTCAGTTCTTTAGCTAGTTATATATTTCTGTTTAGTTACTATTTTTAGGTAACAGCTGACAATCATGCTATGAACAATAGTGTCACTTTCGGGGGTGTGATTTGTTCTTATTTTTAACCATAATTTTGTCATAAGCAATGTACTCTTGACAGCAAACAAGTGATATTCAAATTACAAAATTAAAAAGCTATAGATCGAAAGCAATCTGAACTGAACACAACAATTTTTGATCTAGGTACACACACTAGTTTACACTAAGCGTTCCACCCGTCTCCATCGTCACTGTTATTGTGTGCTGCCTCCTCTGATAAGGTGGGAATCATTCGAGACATCTTGTCGAGCATGGAGCCACCTCCTAGATTATGGTCCTCTTTCTTTTCTTTACGATTTTCTTTGTCCTTCCCGCTCATAGCTTTGCGTCTACGACCCAAAGCTGCTGAGAGGTCACCCAGCAGGTCACCACCACCACCACCAGACTCTGATATCTGCTCTTTCTTTGCCTTGCGCTCTTTCTTACGACCCTTAGAACTCTTCAGTCCAGCCTTCGAGGTACCACCTTCATATGAAAGTGAACACAAAGTGAAAGTGTGTGTAATAACATACAGATACACAGTGTGTGCACTCACACAAGCTAACACATCTTATAAAGAAAGAATGTCCTGACATAAAAGCTAAGTAGCTAACTGTAAATGGAGGGGGAAGGAGATAAAAAACTTAATCTGAAATATGCTACAGAGTAAAGGCGGTATTTATTCCGTTACCAGCTGTACCTGTGATTCTATACTAAGCACTATAAATGTAAGGTCATTGTCCTCACCAGCATTCCTGATGGCCTCCATAAGACTGTTCCTGCCATCTCCCTCATCCCCGCCATCCCCCACTGGCTCTTCATCAGAGCTATCCTCATCGTTTTGTTCCCCTACTGCTGGTAGAGGGGGGGCTGCAACAGGGCCAGGTGGAGGTGGAGGGGGTGGGGGAGGACCACCAGCTTCCTCTATAGGAGGTAGTAGTTCAGGGGTCTCTTGAGCGGCTGGGGCATCAGGATCGGCCAGATTGGGTAGTTTGGGGATTATGCTAGCCACGGATGGTGCTATAGAAGCTCCAGCATCTCCTTGATAGTACATGTCAGAGGCTACATACTGCAGCGAAGGTAGCATGTCCGGTACATCTAGTTCGGGTAGTTCTGGCATTAGTGGGACGTAGAGCAAGCTGTCTTTCTGTCCGCGCTCCATTTGTTCTCCATGTGTAATCGTCTGGGGAGCTTCGGAAAGTTTTTCTTCTTCCTCGGCAATATTTGCACGCGTTTTTGTCCTAGCTCCCTCTAGAGGGTCGCGAAGAACGTATTTTTTGTAAGGATTTTCAGTCGTGTTGAAGAGAAGGAGTGAGCTAATAGAAGGCAAGTTTTTGGGAAGGCTACCGAGTCCTTCTCCCCTTTCAGGATCGTCCAGCCCAGCCCTCGCTCGTCTGGCAGGCTGTCGTCGGAGATTGAGTCGATATGGTTTGCTCTTTGTTTTAAGCACCTCCATAGTTACTTCGGGAAGACGTGAATCTATCGTGTCTCTGATTTTGCGAACCTGGACACACCACAAGGGGAAAACAGTTCCTGACTTACTGTTACCTTACAAAAACGTATATATCAAATTTGTAACTACCGTATTTCCTTGATTAGAACGCGCGCGTTCTATTAATTTCAGCTCCTCCGGAGTTGCGTGTTGTATTCAAGGGCGCGTTCTATTCAAGGGCGCCTGGTATTAGAACGCGCGCGTGATATTAATTTCAGCTCCCTGAGTTACGTGTTGTATTCAAGGGCGCGTTCTATTAGGGGTGCGCGTTCTAATCAAGGAAATACGGTATGTATTGTTAAACTTTTTTTACGAACTTGCCAATTTATTTTGTGCTCGTAAAAGAATTTTTTTTTTTCAATCCCAAGTTATGTGCCTAGCTAGCCTCCCCTAGAAAGAAGGCCTGGTACACACATGCAAAACAATACACTGTACTCCATGTTTACATGTAAGGGGGAAAGGGGAAACCCTTCATTCACTCACACCAATCAGACTGACCTTGTGCAGTGCTGGGTCCACCTCGTGGAAGATGGAGTGGTAGTCTGACAGCCTCTCTGGTGCAGGGTACTTGGGTGACGAGAACACCTGTGTAGCCTTAGTGCTTGCACTGCGCAGCTTGTCTATCTTAGCCTGAGCCGTCAGTATACGGCTATTAACATTACATAGCTGCTCACGATTCTCTACAATCCTAGGGGAGAGAAATCAATTAGTATTAATTACAAGTTCCGACACACAATTTTTATACTTAGAAGAACACGTTTAGCCTTAGCAATTATAATATCTGAGCAAGCTTCAGGAATTGGAACCTTGCCTTAGCTGGTAAAAGGAGGCAGTCACGAAAGTAGAGCTAGCTACCGTGTACGTACGTACGTACCTGAATGTTATTCTGTTGAAAATGTCGTTAGAGACAGCATCTAGGTACTCGAGAGCGTCTGCAATTTGTCTGTAGGACTCCTCTTTCCTGAGGTCGGGCAGAATCACTGGGACGTTGTAGGAATGGCCAGCCATCGTTGCAAAATTAACTGAGAACAAACTTTTAACTTGCTTTTAGGTACTTGGTACTTTCCGAGGTACTTTCTGTCGAGTCAGCACTCATGTGATTGCGAGACACGCCCCCTTTTTTTGCACAAAAACGTCATAGCTTGTGAGCCCCACCCCTCCTTTGTAAACCGCACGTGGCTTGTTTTCAGCTCAGAATGGAGCCAGAGCTCGTCTGCAGGCTGAGTGGTGGAGGCCCACTGGCCCTGGGTGTGTGTAAGAACGAGCTCGTGGTCGCTACGGCCGCTAACAGCGGAGACATACGCCTCCAATGCTTGCAGAGCCGAGGAAACCAGCGAACTGAACAACCAGTCTCACAACAAGTGAGTAAATTAAATAGTTTTGTCAAATTAAGACAGTTTTTTTACACAGGATATTGTTTTGAGAGGGCATTACGAGCCAGTTACCCTGCTTTCGTTCTCCGAGTTGCCAGTAGCAACAAGCCACACCCTCTTATGTTCCGTCTCAGCGGACGCTGTACTAATATGGAACATAGAAGAGTGTATCAATGGACAAGGTGAATTGTGAATTGTAAAAATACTAGGATTGAAAAAATACAGGGACAAGTAAAAAATTGGACACAATAAATGTACACGAGTTTGATAAAATAAATAATAATGTCAGGAGGAGGATCTCAGCAGTTATCTTGTGTGCCGCTACAAGGGGGTGTGGCTAGTCACATAACCTTCAGCCAGGACCTCATACACCTGGCCATTTGCAAGGGACCAGAAGTTATCATCTGTGATATCATGGTATGCGTCTTAATTTTTAAATGTATACAGCTACTTTGTCCTTCGAAAAATGTGTACATTCATGCAACTGTATTTCTTTAGAGGTACCTTAAGGTGACATATTTTCGCGGGTATTAATTTCTGCTATTTCTGCAAATGAAGTAAAATCGCAAAAAAATTTGTATTCGCGGATAATTAGATACACAGTTAAAAGTTATCCAAATTGACAAATTAGTACCAGCAAAATGGACAAAACTGTAAAAATGCAAACAAATCTACCTGTGAAAATATGTCACCTTAAGGTAG
>VSKX01014087.1_pt1 | contig 11884 bp, 11 predicted proteins | sample 4799481 | NCBI WGS metagenome assembly VSKX01 (sample SAMN12179537, study PRJNA552185) | sponge metagenome | biome: deep-sea hydrothermal plumes; feature: spots directly above weak diffusing fluid; material: sea water; isolation source: sponge from the Swan site of a hydrothermal vent ...
GCTCTGGTCTGTCATGTCTGTACTAGGTGAATGACTGACCATGTGGTTACCGTACACGGGTGCCGTGGTTTCGTGGTTTATCCCGTGTATGCTACAGGTTCTAAACTACGAACAGTTTTACTAAGAATTTACTATTCAATCCACCCACTCGCAAACAGTGAACACCAGGCCCTCTTTCTCTAGGGCCTGGGATCGAGGCTAAGGTACATGTCACTAAACAAAGTCTTCAGTGAGATTGAGAATTTTTTGCTATTTTTTCGGCACAGAGTGACAATCACTGTCATTACCTAATCACTGTCATTACCTCGAGAAGGGTTTGAAAAAAGTGAGTTACCTCCGTCTTATCAGAGTTTGTAGTAGAATTTCAAACTGCAAAAACTGCAAAAACACATAAAGCGTTCACCACCTTTCAAATTCTCATGGCAAAATAATATAATTATTGATCTTCTCTCATTTACGATTCACCTACCTTTAACAGACATGTTTTTCCTTATAAAGGAGAGACTTGCGCAATCGTGTGAATATTACATTTTTTTGTTGCAAATTTTGTGAGTAGCTACTAATATTAGCATAATTACCTAATATAAAACTGGTGTCTCCAGGAGGAGGAGAGATGCGTGAATAACTCTAAAATGTAAATTCACTAACTAGCTCATTTCCAGGCCGCTACTATGGGAAAAGACAGCCTGGTAGATGTATACTATAGAGATAATTGTGCACATGCACCGTATTCAGATTGTGTCTACACCATGAATCATGCAGCCAGCATAATAATAGTTTGACCTCCGGATCCCATGAAAATCAGCCATAAAGGTACCACGAATAGTCGTGGTACATTTTTTTGGGGTTAGCCCATGTCCACGACTCGTGGACATGGGCTAACCCCAAAAAAATGTGTGCTGGGGTTCAAATATTTTGTCGAGGGGAGGGATAGTTAAATTTTTATCAGTTCACATTCCTAGAAAGGCGATGTACTGGCCGGTACGATCTAAGGGAGGAGGTCCGACATGCATGCACGAATCACTACAAGTTCAGTGCATTGATGTCATTGTGGTCACGTGATAATGTCCAGCCAAATACACTAGCTAGCACTTGTAGTGATTCATGTACACATGTCGGACCTCTTCTGCCAATTTTTTTGCTTATTCTATTCTTTTATGCCAGGTGACTCTTAGACTATAGCTGCCCAGTCTTTAGCTACCACCTATTATAGTGGGGTCAAATTTTACAACTATTTTCATCCACCTGCATTGATTGTGTCAAAAACTTTAGTACTTAAATTCCAATCAAGTGCATCATGTAAAATGTTTGTAAGTACATCGACCAAACATATAAATGTGTAAAGTGATACATAGACCTTTCCCACTCCTTGTTTCATCTCTAACCACACCTCTCATTGCGAATATTACCCTAATTACCACTATCTCCAGCATTAATCTTGATGCTAAACCTGGAGACTATTCCAAAATTATGCTGCCTACTATATAGACATACCCTCCAGTAAACGAAACCCTGTGACAGTGTCATCTTTATCCAGGATTTATAATTATAATCATAGGAAATGAGAAAAAACTACATGTACATGTACATTGTAGATGTCTACTACACAATAAACTAGCTGGTAATTAGAACATTAATTAAAAAAATCCAAACCAACATGCATGCATAAAACTAACTCAGTATACTAGTCTAGGATCTAATTTTATCGTGTCAATTAGAAGCAGTATCATTAATTTTTATCATTTAGAATTCATTGTCATTAATTTTGTGACAATCACCGTCATCACCTCGAGAAGGGTTTGAAAAAACACTGCTCATCTCAACCCGATTATCATGAGTTACGTCCATCTTATCAGATTTTGTACAGTTGCCATAAGATTTCCAGCTGCAATGATGTTAGTCAATTTTTAAAAACTGTCGCCAATAAAAAAATAACCGCGTGCACCTCTCTATTGCTGTGCAGAATGCAAAATGCATTCTATTCTTTCAATTGCAAAGACCAAGAACGAGCGCGACCTGAAGTCAGCTGCCATGCTATACAAGTTATTATAGTAACTTGTATTTATTGAGAAGTACAGTGGCCTTTTAAATGAATATACTATTTAAACAGTGCATCCACACAATTATCCCTGCATTCGGTATAACATTTTGCTATTATAAACACAAAAAATGTCCTGGGAACGAGGTAATGTATATAGTATACCTAATCAATCGCTCACCATATTAAAGCAGCGGCAAGAACAAACAGTGTAGCTAGGACAATAAAAGCTCCAACAGCTCCGACTATGACTCCAATAAGTTCAATACGACTGAGCACAGACGGGGCGGGGAGAGAGGTGGGGGAGGAGCTGGGACGAGATAGTGATGTGGAGGGAGAGGGGGTGGGGGAGAGGGAAGGGAGAAGGGAGGGAGTTGGCTCCAAGACAGATAGGAATCCATTTGCTTCATAAAGTTCTGGAACATTCTATATAATTATACCATCGATATTAATGCAGTTGTCAACGAGAACATACATGCTACACACGGTGGAACGTGTATATACTACACAGGGTGGGAATGTGTATAAATTATACGTAGACATGTACTACACAAATTTTTGTAATAATTATATACAATCATAATAATTACGCTGTTTTAGTTTAGCTTACCGCTATTGCAGATTCCAGATGTTCTTTTGAAAGATAGCCATCACCAACTTGGATGTACACCACGAGCTCTAGCTTTCCTGTACTACCTTCCACAATAAAAGAGGTTGGAATAGCAACATTTGCAGACGAGATGAGCTGAATGACCCTACGTATATAAAAAAGAAAATCAACATGATAATTATAATTATGGACTGCACGAAAAGCAGTTGAGCATGCATGCATATATACCTTTGTTCTTCAAGAGTTGAGAAGACTAACTTGCAGGATGTTGAGTTACAGTAACTATTTACAGCAACTGCAGTAGTGTCCCTGAACAGTTGGATACGATCTGATGTGAACTGAGAAAAAAATACATGTATAAACTTGTTGAGCAAGAAGTTGGTAATAGTTACGTAGCTTACCATGTCTAGTGTCAGTGTTGATATGCTGAAGTTCACACTGTTATCAAGGCTAAGCTTCTCAACAATCTGGACTATGGCCGGTGGAGGCTCATTTTTTACTCCTGTGTAACAAAACACGTGTTATTGTGTATAGTGCAAAATATTGGCAGCACTTTACTTTGAGTATAGGAACGAAATAAAAAAAAACCACAAAGTTTAACTGCCGTGTTTGCTTGAATAGGCCCATTTTTTAGAGCAGTAAGTTCAGAGCGACCTATTCGAGAGTGCGAGTTAAACAAGGGCACGCGTTATAACCCACATGGAGCCGCCCCAATAGACGTACGTTAGATAAGGTGTGGTCTACTTCCGGAGTGCTAGAGCGTGATCGAGCGCGACACGTGCCCCTGTTCTGCAAAAGCAAACAGTCGAGTCCAGGCTAGCTAGATATACAAGTTCTACTGTAACTAAAGTCTACCCATCCTCCTCCTCTAAGTATTTCCTATTGCTGTGAGTTTCTGTATAGTATAAGCATTAGCATGCATCGTATGATTTTAATTTCTTTTTTGCAGGTGGTGTTGTACTAGAAGATGTTTCGACTGCTGGTAAATCTGAAGGACCTGACTGCACTGGTGCAAACGCTCATCTAGATCTACATTATATACAATAAACTGGAGGGCATGGAATCAATCGCTTAAGGTGTTCACCAAATTAAAAAATGTTGCCTTAACTCACGGCAAGCATCATTAGTCAAGATATAGCCTGTTTCACAAGTGCAAACAAACGATCCTTCCATATTCACACAGTGCGAGTTAGTGACATTTGTACAGAGGTCACTTGAAATGAGAGCAGCTTCAAAGCATTCATCAATATCTGCATGTTATAAATTATATAATCAATGAAAGCGCCGCGGGTGCTGATGCCTCGGTGGATGCTAGCTATGAGTATAAGCTAGCTAGCTATGAAGCAAAAAATTGCAAACGGGAAATGATCGATGGTCGACCATGACTGTTGCTAAAAAAAGATGCATAAAAGTTCAGGTCCATAATTGTTCTAGTGCAGAGCTAACTAGCTACTAAGTAGAATAACAAAGTTATATCACGAGATGTTGCTACTGCACGAGTCTGAAGAGATTGCAATGGCCTTCAAAACTAGCCATAACTCGAGAACGAAGCTTTAGTTTGCAAATCTAAGAATTTAAATCCAAGAAAACGTGACAACAAGCCTAGCTCTTATTTGCACTTCGTTGATCACGGAGCAGCTGTAACAGTCTACACAGACACACACACACACACAAACACACTACCGTATACCTTGCTTGCGCATGCGCACCGAGGCATAATAAAAAACATGAAGATATAACTCGTTGAGCTATAATTTTTATTATACCTTCGCATCTTTGGCCATCACTTTGAAGTTGAAACCCAGTCCTACAGGAGCAGCTGAAGGAGCCAGGAGTGTTGATACATGATTGTTCACACAGACTGCTGTCTAGACATTCATCTTTATCTATAAAAAAAAATGCAATTCAAGTTTAAAGGTCCACAGCATTAAGGTGATTCTTGTAGGACAACTACGATCACTGACGAATCATGATTATAATTGCAATCTGCCACTGCATGTACAACTAACCGTTACACTGAGTGCCATTAGACATGTCAAGCTGAAATCCAGTAGGGCAAAAGCATCTCTCCTGACCATTGATGACAGCACACGCAAATGAACATGCTCCACCACAAGGCACACCAGCTGTGAATGCAAATATTTATAACTTCAGGGGAAAAAAAATTATCAGTACACACCATAATTATACTTCCTCGCATGAATCCCTTAAAACCTAGTATAAGTGCCTACATTAAATGCAACACCTCAAATAAATGCCTACCTCAAATGCCACAACCCATTGCTACTGTATATAGTTAGTGTAAAGTAGCACAATCAGTGTGTACGCATAATTCGTACTGTAACCTGCATGATGGCATTGAAATAAACACCTATAACTTATAATATATAAAGCAATAATCACGGACTAAAAGTGCGGCTTATAACCCGGGAAATACGGTACAACAAATGATTCAAAATTCTTTTTTTTTTTAGGATTGAATTAAGTGGACTACACTGTATTATAGGAAATACGGTTTAGGTTTTTGGTTTTTTAATTATCGCTACTAAATCAACTATACATACACACAATGATTCATTTTATATACCAATGCAATTTTGACTGTCATCTGACAAGATAAATCCTTCGCTACAGCTGCAAGTGAAGGAGCCCTCAGTATTCACACAGAGCTGCTGACAGTCATTGAGTGCATTACACTCATCAACATCTGTACAAAACAAAACAAATCATAAGATTATTAATAAGCCTTCGACAGTGGCACCTCTAAACAGCACCCAGCTACCTCTGTACAGTGAACTGCTTGTGCTTACACTCGTCCCTGTTTAGCTTACCATCTAGACATACTTACTCTACGTTTACCTCTGAACTGCAGCACCTCCGAACTCCTAATAACAAACTCAGATTGTGCCACAAAACTACTGATCTAGCATAAATTTCCTCCGTGCAGTTAACATTATAACCAGGCCTAGATATCACAGTAGGACCTCACTATAACGGACCTCACCGAACGGTAAAATTCCAAAGGAAAATGCAAAATCAGCTGATAGCCACGTGGCACATTCTACTGACCGTGGAATCCGTGCTCGTACTCAAACTAGTAGCTACATGTTCATTGTCTTACTACTACTGTACAGACATCTCGAGCAATGGAAACTACATGAATGCAGTTGGACCTTTCATGGTGTCATTAGAGGCCTATACTGTATACTGAACACCTCACAGTCCCGTAGTGTTCGTTATAGTGACGTCCTACTGTATTGTAATAACGGGTTCACAAACATGCTGTGACCTCAATAGCCAGAGTACAATACAAGATAGCGATCAGTATAGGCAACCAACAATTTTTGGACATCCACCCACAAATGCCAAACTGCAGGAAAAATATTTTTTTAGCACATAACTTTGAGACTGAGTTAGGAATGGCCAATTTCATTTTTTAATAGCTATTTGATAGGCCCTTAAAACTATGTGTTCATAATAGATACTTTCTGCACCAAAAGAGACTGTGCAACGCATTATGATCTTACCGCAGTGTTTGCACCATTCATTATGTAGCTCTAATCTAAGTAAATCACTCTTCTAAGAATCAGCTGCTGAAAGTAAGAACTCTTCGAGCAAAAAATATACGGGTGGGCGAAATAGGCAAAAGTCGGTCAAAAACCCCAATTTCTTTCTGGACAGCTGCTTTTTCTCTGTCCAGAAATTGGGGTTTTTGCAACGAGCGTCCGAAATAGTAGTGTGGCCGTTACCTAGAGTAGAGCTACATAATAATGCAAACACTGAGGTAAGATCATAATCTGTTCTTTTGCAACGAGCGTCCGAAATAGTAGTGTGGCCGCTCATACTTAGGGGCACATGAGCTACTATGACAGGATTACTTTACCTTCGCATTGGTTTGTTCCACTAACAAGTTGATACCCATCTATACAAGAACACATGTATCCTCCATCAGTGTTAGTACAAACTTGTCCGCAGAGAGTAGCATTAAGAAAACACTCATCAATATCTAAAAATTCATTAGCATGTGCTCATATTAAATCTCACATGTGCATACGTAATGGTACAAGCATTAAATAGGGAATCTGAAAAATTAACACATGTATTGCAACAATACAGTTATACTGTATAGCCGGAATGTGATTTGGTGATATGCAGGTGGTAGGGGAGAGGTATATATCGTCAAGTTAAGATTCCACAAATGTTAAAAATCCACAAAGAAATTGCGAGACGAGCAGGTAAAGCAATTTAAAGACCATCAACCGCCAATATTGCTATACATGTACTTGGCATACATGTACTTGGCACACCGCCAAAATAAATGACCACGTCAATATTTCCGGCTATAAAATTATATACAATATGTAGAGGCGTGCAGCGCACATCAGCTCTATACAGTAGGTCTATGTGACACTATACGTACATGTATGCACTTGCTGCATGTGTTGTGCATGTGTTGTGCTCTTCCATGTACACGTCCATATACACGTATAATAATGTTATGATAATGGTATTATAATGATTATTACCATAACACTTTAGTGAGTCTTCAGTGTAGCCGGGGGGACAGTCCCCACACACAGCACCCACTCCAGGAGCAGGGACGTCCATACACTCCACACCCTCAAAACACTCAATCTCAGAACAACCGTTACGATCCTCCTCACAGAACCGTCCAGAGAAGGCTGAATGTAAAAAGCATGCACATTGCAGCATATAGAAAAAAAGTCCAGTCGTCAACAGTTTACATGCATAAAATGTACAACTCTCATTAATTAATACACACTGGGTTCCCATAATAAAATTGTAACCTATTGATACACATACCTCTTATTGAGATACAACTACGGTAGCTAGTATAAAGATGACCATGGACTGAATTCGAATTTTACAACCCCTTCTACGAAACTATGGAGACCTTCAATTGCTATCACAACGCACACCAATTTTTGTGTATTATACAGCAGCTATTGACAGTTTTTACTTTAGATATATAGGAGTGACCAGTTTCAAAATTAAAACATGCATTAGGTAGCTCTTTCATAGTGGAACTGCCAAAATCCACATATCCCATAAAAACAACCCGCTATAATAATAGTTACTACATATACCGTGCAGCTAACACTCACCTTTAGGACACACACATTTCATTAAAATAGTTGCATTGCTTGTGAATAGTCCATCCAGGGTGCATATTCCTCCATTGACACAGGCACATATTTCAACAGTTGCTACAAACATGGAGGCAGCATCTCTTGTATCATTAGCAATGAAAACCAGACTTTCATTTGTCACTTGTTGTAAAGTCCATTTAAACACAAATTCGTTGTCTGAACTTTTCTCTAGTGTAGGGTTATCTGGTAGGCTATTCAGAATGCTAACAGTAAAGTTGTCTTCTGAGTCAACTACAGTTAAAACAAGCACAGACTCCTCTCCAATATTCACCCGTAAAGTAGCTTCAGTTGAGATGTTCGGAGGGAAGTTGTCTGTGTAGAATTGAGTAAAAGCAAACATAATAAGCCCAAGCATAATTATCACGCTTGAGACTATTATACAGCATGAACACTCAGTACATATACGTACCGGTATACGTATAATATTGGCACGAGGTGTGTACTGGTTGTCTCTTGAAGCCAGAGATACGTATACAATATTTCGTTATCACATGCATAAATACTTACTTAGGGTTGCAATGGTTGCATTAATTTCTTTTTCCTCGTCTAATGTAGTTTGTGCAATTTCTTCATCTTCAGTTATAACAAGGTCATAAAGACAAGATGGGTCATTGTCACAAAAAACTTGTTGGGCATCAGTAAAATTTAATTCTTCAAATGAAATAGGAATAATCGACGGATCTGGAGCATCTTGACGTTTCTTGCGATTGCTATTGCCAGCAAATAGGCTCTCTTCTTCTGAAATTTCCCCTGTAATCAATAATCGTTAATTGTGTGACATGTTTTGGGGTACTTAACTTACATGTGAGCATTGACCTATACACTGTTCTATCTGGTCGGCCACGGTAAGGTATATGCTCATCACTATCACGAGCAAAGAATTCAACAGCACGATCACCATCAAAGTTTCCTAATATTCCACCTACTACAGTATTCCTGTAGGATGCAGGAACACTCATTCGAAAGTTTATAAACCCACGAGATTGCCGAGTAATATGTAGTGAAATCCCACTTTTGAAAAAGTTTGCAATGTATCTGTTGGAACTGATTCTACGTAACTCAACCATTCCATTGTCAGCTTTCAGATCAGTATCAATATCGATATTCCTAAATGGTGTGCTCGATCCAGGTTTTGTTTGAGAAATACCTTCTTGGGCACTGAACTATAATATGAAACAAGACATAGATTTAGTCTGTGCACGCTTGGTATTGTAATGCAATCGAGCCTTAATCTTAACCTTCTAACCTCCAATCAAAGAACACTATTATCATTATAATAGTACGTACCGTACCTATTACTAATAGCTCTATGTATAATTAATTTCTTACATTAAACATACTATAACGGACACTTGAGAGCAATATAAATTCATTACCAGCTAGAGTCTATTTCAGCCTGACTCTATTTAGGGGGGACAAATTGGAGAGTTCGAAAATTTTGTTTTCGCTAAACGCATGAAAGTTGTGGCAATTAAATCAAGGAGGGCTCACAGCAACCAAGAGGGGGCTTAGCCCTCAGGCTCCCCTCTACAATAAACCCTCATTACAGTTGTCCTTTGTATAGAGAAGATGCGTGCATAATATCAAGAGTTCATAAGAGAAGAGTGTCGTACACGTAGGAGGCTGCCTTGCCTCTAGTGCAGCTAAGTGCATGCACATGTCATGTTACTTTCCACAGAGTGTTTGCGTGGACGTGTTCAACACTCTTCTCATAATTATGGAACTCTTGATAATATCAATAATATACAACACTGAGATCTTACTTCAAATGCTCCATTATTATCCCCAAATGCAAGACTTGTGTGATATGTGGGTCGTCTGTTGGATAAACGCATGAGCGTGCCCTGGAGAGTAAATGAAGAAGCAGATGTTTCAAAGAGTGTAAAATCTCCTATTCCTTGAAAGTCATAGCGTACACCATCCAGGGTTCTGTAGTGAGGATCTCCACCTCCTCCGCCTGTAAACAAAATTACAATATAGACGTAATAATTATGTTAGCTAGCCAAAAAATGTATTATGTATAGAACTGCGTATATTATACGTAATTTTGGCTATCCTGACACATAATTACACTTATTTTATAGTACACAAGCACATGACTACACACATGCATGTACAATAATTAAGGTTAGCTCATAATTATGTCTAATGATTACAATGAGTAGGTGGGACATATCCCTGACAATCATTACGAGGCCTTCTTTTAAAATACTTTCCACAAGTATCTTCTCCAATAAGTAATTCACTGCAACAAGTGTTCTTAAAAATCTTGTCCCCAAAGTTTGTCACACTCTCATCATTGCAGTAGCCATCTGGGTCAGTAATAGGATTCTGGAGAATCAATGATCCAGCATCATCAGTGTTACTGTTTATGAGGAGGGAGGACCTAAGAAAAACAAAAGAATAATTAAGAGAGAATAAATTATACGCATTTAACATACGTACTGGTCACTATAATTGGGAATTTTGCGAGTGAGGTCAAAATCGCAGTATTATGTACCAGCAAATAAGTGTGACTTGATGGGTGCAAAGTCTGAATAATTAATGGTTTTATTCGCAATTATTAGTACCCGCGAAATGTGAGGGGTAGTCAAACCGTAGAATTTTGTCCGTGCGAATAATAGTTACCTTAAGGTAATAGCTTGGACTACAATGGTACATACGCAACTCATATATAACTATACATACCTTTGGTTATCATAACAACATTGTTGATATAGCGTTACTGTTGTGGTCGTTAGTGGATCATTAGTAGATGCAATAACAGGTTTCATTGTTACGTAACAACTGGTACCGTCTACAAGCTGAAATCGTGCTGTATCTCTGTTGGCTTGTGATCTGGTACAAGGACATGGCTCAACAAGAGATTTCCACGTTTGAGGAGCATCGCGATATCTCGTTTCATCAAAACTATTCATTTCTAAGCATTGCGATATAGTATTATCAACATCTAAACGAATGGTATTGTCAAGACCCGTCCTTTTTCCAAGCCTTGTTGCACATGATATTGATTCTGCAATTGATTTGTATCCAGAAAGCCAGTAATTGAAGTACTTGGTACCACCTGCACTATATCCAACAACAGCACCATGTCTACTGGATCCAACGGCACTCCATTGCATCCCTCCACAGATGTAAGTGAATATCATTGTAGTGTGAATAGTATCACTAACAACGATTGCTTGGTAAGTGTTGGTCTGTAAGAACATACATTCCATGCTGACTCAAAATTAATGTTTACATTCCAGTGTATTGTATACACCTAGTGTAACGTTCAAGAGCTTTGACATAACATAAAGATAAATATGTAGGCTGGTTGTGAACAATTTTTTTTTTTTTTGGAGAAAGAGAAAATGAAATGAATGAAAAAGAGAAAACAGTACTCAACAACAAAATAATGCTGCATTCTCCCAAATCCATATTTTTTGCCTACACCGAACAAGTTTAGTTTACATACAACTATAATAATAATACAGCTGGTTAAGTCTTTGGGATACTGGAGCAACAAGCACCCCTCTGGATATGCCAAGGATGAAGTCTATTGGTGCAAAAGGGCCCAACCAAACAATTTACTAGACTCAAAAATGTTAAAGGTATGTATAGGAATGGCGAAAAAGTCAAGAAACAAGAATCATTCAAACAACTTTAATATCAAATTCATGCCATGACTAACATGCTTTTTGCAAATTCAATATTTATAACCTTTGTTTCGAAGTGTTAATGACGCCAAGAATAAAATGGGCAAAAACCTCACCCCCTCCGACACACACACATTTAACATGCATGGGGAAAAGTTGTTTCTTGTTTCTTGACTTTTTGGTCATTCCTATACCTTTAACACTTTTAATATCCTTTTTGTTCATAATCCACAATTTAATCATACAACATGTATTATGCTGATGGATTGTGCAATATAACTGTACGTTGTATCACCTGTTTATCTTCAACAGAAACTTGCCCAAGAGGAGCTAGTACGTAGCTGAGAAGACTATGTATGAGTCATGGGTACCAGTCTCTCTGTTGAGGAAGTTGCAGCAAAAGTCTGGATATATCCTCCTCGACTCC
>VSKX01081832.1_pt1 | contig 11882 bp, 12 predicted proteins | sample 4799481 | NCBI WGS metagenome assembly VSKX01 (sample SAMN12179537, study PRJNA552185) | sponge metagenome | biome: deep-sea hydrothermal plumes; feature: spots directly above weak diffusing fluid; material: sea water; isolation source: sponge from the Swan site of a hydrothermal vent ...
ATTATGGACAAAAAGGATATGGACTAGACTGAAGGTATAGGAATGGCCGTTAAGAAACAAGAATCATTTAAATATCAAATTCATGCTATGACTAGCATGCTCATCATAAACTACACACCCACGTACGTACCTGTGTAGCTGTTAAATGTGTGTGTGTGGGAGGGGGGGCTGAGGTTTGTGCCAATTTTATTCTTGGCATCATTAACACTTGTGAAAATTTCGACAAAAAGGTTCCAACATTGAATTTGCAAAAAAGCATGCTAGTCATGGTATGAGTTTGAATAATTATTGTTTCTTGACTTTTTGGCCATTCCTGTACTTAAACATTTTTATTGTTTTTGAGTCTAGTACGGTAGGGTGTGTGTGTATGTGGGGGGGGGAGATGTGTGATGTGTGTGTGTACAGATTTATGTGTGTGTTAATGTCACACAGGTCCAATAAACTGTGTGGAGGAAGCGTGGACTTTTATAGCTCAACTATTCAAAAGTTGTCTCAAAGAATCAACAGAATGTCACTATTTTTTCATGAACACTCTGAGTATACACATTATATGGCAACAGATTTTTGCTACGTTGAAAGAGAGCATTTTACTTCATCACCTAGCTCCACTTATAAATAGATAGTACATCAAAGCCATTGTTTTTTTAGTAACATTTAATGCTGGGAATTGGCAAAGAAGGTGCTGAATTATAGACTCGGACTGCCTCACTAATGATGCATGCATGCATGCCATGAATGATTAGACTACGTACTATGTGTTTGTTTACATAATTATGCTTTCATATACACAAAATATTTTTAAGGGTTTGCAATTGTAAAATGTGAAATCAATATTATTTTAGCAGCTCAAGAAGGTAAAGCATGGGGCACACGATATTACATTTAAAATAACACACTCTATTGTTTCTTTGCCGTGTCTGTTCTCATTTTCTTGGCCATTCTGTATCGTTGGATAAGTTTTTCTCTTTCTTCTTCGAGGTCTTGCTTTCTTTTCAGTCCCACAACAACAGGACCTGACACTGTTTTGTTAGTGCCACTGTTTACTATCGAAACCTGGCCAATCTTTCTCCGAGGCTTTGCACTCAGTGTTGGGGGGGCACTAACCACTTCTCCAAACCGTACAGTATCTGTACACACATAATTATTTCTGTAGATAAATACACTACCAGGCAGTATATCGAGATATCAAAAAATTCGCAGACCATCTCAGTTTTGTCATTTTGGAAAATTGACTTGACAGCGGTTATCTGAGACGACTGTTGCTAGCGTGGAGAAATTTTGGCTGATAAAAAGTTTCATGGTTAGTATAAAAACTGCGAAATCCGAAAATTTTAGGCCCCGCTAATACTGTAACAGTGAATTTGCATACATGTGATGTGCACTATAGACATCATGATTATGTGTACCTGTCAAATCTTTAAATTCCACAGTATATTCACTATCTCCTTTACGTCCCTTTTTAGACTCGAGTCTCTTCTTTCTCTTCTCATAGTACCTGCAGACGTATGCAACCAAAGAAAGTGAAGCACCAAACACGATCCAAAAGGTTTTTCAATGAGTTACTAAAAGCATGTTTCAACAATTCAAACACACCGTTATGGACCAAAATCATCAAATCAAAATGGCTCCTTTTCAGAAATAATGCAAGTCTTGGGTTTATAATTATAGCCTTTGGTACTTTGTTGGATTTCGACCAATCATTAAACTGCGATCAAAACATACTATTTAAAAGGCGTTTCAGCGTTTATGTATTGCCACTTATGAATGAAAAATGAAATGGTCTAAAATGGTCTAAACTAAAAGACATACATATAGTCATACTTTTTCCTTCTCTCCGAAGCACCTCTGCTCTTTTTAGACAACTCCACTAATCGTGCTCTGCTTTCCACATCAATCCTGTCCAGATAATCGTTTAGGCTCTCTCCTTCTTTACGAGAGAACTTCAACTCATCTTGCTCAGCCGTCGAACCAACTACTTCTTTGTCTTCTACAGACAACGAACCTTTGGGTTTTGTTTTTTTCTTCTCGAGTGCTACTGCGGTAGAGCGGACGATACGCAGCAAGGCTTTTGGAACTGGCTGATCATCATCAAAACTGCCAGGAGGAAGATTATCCTGTCTATAGGAATAGCAATTTGAAGTGTAAAATAGACAAGTTATTGCCCAGAACAGTAGACTGTTCCATAATTAAATTTACCTAGATGGTTCTCTTCTTGGTCCCTTGTAGAACGGATCCATAGCTTTGATTTTCTTATGCTTGCTTACTCGTCCCATAATTATAGCTACAATAATTTTGGTTTGGAGATCGAGAGAGAATGAAAACAAGCATGCACAGGAGAGTGGTTTTTAGTCGGCCACGCCTCCACAATTTGCCACGTGGTATTCTAAATAAAGCACACCACAATAACTGAAGTGTGCCAGGCCGCGCCGGGGAATGATAGCTCTCCTCAAAGCCTGTCTACAAAGAACACTGCTCCTAAAACATCTTCACTCGCGCGCCATTGTGACTGTCAACCCTCTGCTAAACAATAAACCCCTGTCTCGCGCCTTGTCTGAGATCCCCACTGACCAGGAGGCCGAGGAGGTAGCGATTCCTGACCCCCCCACTACATGCTGCATGAGCGGCTGTGCCAACTGTGTCTGGATTGATTACGCCAAGGAGCTGGCAGCCATCTACAACGACGGTGGACAAGCCGCTGAGAAGGTTATGAAAACAATCGACGATCCTAGCCTGAAGATATTCTTAAGCCTTGAGCTGAAAGAAGCTCTCAAGAATACTAACTAAGTTACGAGTGTCGAGTGCTCTGCAATTGTGTTAAAAAGCTGTGGATAGTACGGGCCGGGTACTCTGATCGTAGTAAAATTGAGCATTTATACTATGGACGAAAAAGGGCATAAAAAGAAACAACGTAAACGAGAAAGTGTTGAACTTCCTTTGTCTAAACAGAAAAAGCACACACATGGAGACTCACCACCTCTTGATCACACTACCCCTATTGAGCCACTTACCGAGGAGCATGCACAGCTACTGGACTCTGTGAAAGGCCACCTCAAAGAACTAACACAAGTGACAGACTCTTACCAGGATTTTCCCGAATCAGATACAGAGGTTGTCTCAAAATCATCAACCAAAAAGTCAAAAAAGAAGGACGAAATTAGCGAATTACCCAGCGAAGAAAAGTCGACAGTAGCTACAAAGGAGTTTGCACTAGAATACCTGCGGTTATGGAACGAAGAAAAAAAGAAATGGTCTTTTAAAAAGAAGACACAGTTTTGGCTTCTTCAGAACATGTATCGCAAGAGCAACGTGGGTAAAGACTTAGTAATGGCCAATTTTACAGTTTTTCTTTTTGTGTAGGTTCCTAAAGCTGACTTTTCAGTGCTGCTTCAGTATCTCGATGGACTTCAGGGCCACCAAAGACAGCTGGTGACTGATAGAGCACGACAGATTCTCGACAACTATGGTGACGACACAACAGAAGGTAAAGAGTGTACATGTACATGTACGTACTTGCATGATATTATAGCCATACATGTGTATGGGTACCAGCCCTTCTGAGAAGCTATGTAACATTCTTTTTGCCCAAGGGGCACATTACTGTGTACTTAGTTTAGTATACACATCTGTATATACAGTGGAACCCCTCTCTATATAAAGGCCACCATTGGGGAAGGAAATTTTGGCTTGTTAATAGAGAAGTGTCCTGGGTTGAAACTTCAAAAGGGTACTTTTGGTTATTACCACATGGCCCTTTATAGAGGAAGTGTACTTATAATATACATCAGGGGTGGTGGTTCCACTGTAGTACTCCACATCAGGGGTGGCTGTAAGAGGGGTTCCGCTGCAGTACTCCACAGTGTACTTATATACATCAGGGGTGGCTGTAAGAGGGGTTCTGCTGTAGTACTCCACTGTGTATTTATATACATCAGGGGTGGCTGTAAGAGGGGTTCCGTTGCAGTACTCCACAGTGTATTTATATACATCAGGGGTGGCTGTAAGAGGGGTTCTGCTGTAGTACTCCACAGTGTACTTATATACATCAGGGGTGGCTGTAAGAGGGGTTCTGCTGTAGTACTCCACAGTATATCCTGTATAATGGAGTCTTTCTTGTTTGCTGCAGAGTGTCCTAAAAAGAGAGAGTATAAAAGAGCTGTTGCCATTCTGAGAGTGTTAGCCTAACACTAACTTTCTGCTTCTTATCTGTAGCTACAATTGGTGTAAATTATTTATTTCTCGTTTATACTTCAGTCCTCTGACTCAGAAAGAGACCTTAACACTTGTATAACACTGGTATGCGTATTATAAACAAAATATCATGGCATCGGTGACAAGTATCTATGTCAGAGAAAGGTGCTCAATTTGAATTGTAACATGAATAATTATAAATTACAATAATTATTGAAAATAGCCGAAAATAGCCATAAAGCACACACAATCATGTATACACACAAGAGTGACTCAAAACCTAAATGAAACTTCCGTTCGCAATCTTCAAAGCATCGTCCACGACAATCAACACAACACTGACTGCCGTCCAGATGAGTACAAACACCAGAAACACGTTATAACTAAACGGAGACTTGTATTTATTATCATACTTTATATTGTGTCTTTTTGTGACGATATACTTGCCGCAAAACGCCAGCGTCACGGGTATCACATACTGCACACCCACACCTGGGAATGATCCGGTTATACTCACAAGAAGCTCGACGTTTTGCGTTCCAAAGGCTATCGCAATCGGAATGAACAGGGCTAGTATAGGAAATAGCAGGCGCTCCACTGGCCAGGGATACGGCTTGTCTCCAATCCAGCGACGGAGGACAACTCGAGTAAGAGCTTTCAAGTTTTCACGAAGCGTAATCGAGATGATTGGAAAGTTGGTACTGAGTGTAAACACAGGGAACAGGGCAAGGTAGTAGCCGAGAACAGACAACAGCTGTTTTGCAACAGTAAAGTCAGACATAAATGGCATGAAAAAGTTCAGAGTATAGATTTCATTTAGATTGGTCTCAGCCAACCAAAAAGCTCCAGTGTATGTAAGAAGCAAATAAAAGCCCAAAATGAGTGCAAAATCCACTCCTACTTTCCAGAAAAGACCTTTTTTTGATCTCATTGGAGTAATCATCCCGGGCAGTGAGTGTTGACACATGAACGAGTAGATGCTCACACCAAAGAGGAGGGGGAATCCAGAGAAGGAGGCAACTGAGGGGGTTACTGTAACCCCCATAGCTAGATTAGACAGTGCAATGCCAACCATCATGGCAAACGCTGTAAGGAACGAGAGAAAGGAACAATTATAGGATGAAGCAATCGAGTGTATACAAACTTATTGTACTGTACATAGCGAGTGACTGTATGAACAAATAATTAATACGTATGGGCAATTTCATTCATTAGTCAGTAATTTTTATCTTTTTCAAAACGTGACACACTGCAAAAACAATGGTGCAATGCAAGAAATATTAAAATTAATTCAACAGTAAAGTGTATCTGTCATTTTGAGGGCTTTCTGACAAAGTGATATTTTGACTGGCTAATCCTACAACAAATTTGAAGCCATAGTTAGACGCGGGGTTTCACCAGAAATAGAATGATACTTGAAATACTAGAATTCATCAAAGTTTGACCAAGATACAATGCAAAAACGTAGGACCAAGTGAATGCGAATAGTTGTATTTGATCGTGCGCAAGTCACGTTATTTTGTGCACAGTGTTTGTGTGCAGCACTGTCGCGGTAGTTCGACACTTTCCTCATTTATTATTATATACTCCTAGCTTTAAGTGATCAGTAAACTAAACGAAGTATTCTGTACGTAGTTCTTAGAATACAATGTTGCCAAGTGTCCCGATTTTGCTGGGACAGTCCCGATATTTGGGCCTCTGTTCCGGTTGTTGGCACTCATGTCCCGGAACTTTTACTAACTGGGCTGATACTTGCTATGTATAGTCAAACTCCTAGTTATAATTGCGCTAACTAGGTCTCAGCATGTAAAGAAGCTACACTGCGCACTACTTTCGTTGCTCCTGCTATAGCTCGTCGCATCCTACAGGGCTATGATTTCTCAATATTTTGTGTGATTTAATTCGCTTAATTGTGTAGAAATAATTGATTGGGTGTGGTAAAAAAATGCGGCGTGATTGAGGTGTTGCTAGATTTCCAAACTTGGCAACTATGTTGATAGCCCAATGATAAGCTCACATTCAAAGTTCCTGGCTTATAGCAGAGTCTCTAGACTAAGTCAGACTGTGAATTCTGGCTACAGTGTATATAACACAGCATTGGGGGGGTCGAGGCAGGCCACTGTACTGGTTTGTAATTTTTAGCTCACCAGCCATCCTGGAGTGGAGTGGAGTATGCAATTCTTGTAGGTCACCTCATCTTCAACGAGAAAAGAACGTGCCCTCAAATCGTAAAAATATAAATTCCCCCCACCAGTACCCAAACTTAACAGTTCTGAATTAAAATTGATTGATCTCACTCCACAGTCTTTGTCGGGAGATCGTATTGCAAACGTTGATACTTGGCTTGATGCCGTTCGACTGTCAAGCAAGGTAATGTGAGATCTAGAACCAACAGCATAGAGACCAGTGTCACCATCGTCCACCTCCAAACACACGTTCTCAGCACAGTATGGCATCTGGTAGTGATTGACCTGCATTGATCAAGTTGATTGTACGGTAGCCAACATTGATATTAATTCTGTGTTCTCTGCTTTTAACAAAATTGGTGACTACGAAGAAAAAAAAAGCACTCTAATACGCCAAAAACCGAGCTATGGTAGCAATAGGGATTACGTAGCTCACTTGTTGAAATGTGTATGCATCCCAAAAGTGTACTGAAGCTCCACACGGATTCGTCTGGAGTGATCCTATCTCCTGCAAAAAAATATGATGGTACGTATCACATATCACACAGGTTATGGGCTTATGGCATTACGCTGATTAAGTTTTGAATGAGCTAGCCTACCAGAGTGTTTCTATGGAAAGCAAGGCTCCTGACTCGCTCTACGCTGTCAGTGGGTAGAGAACGAACGTTGGAAAATTCAAAGAGTGGTTCAAATGAAGTTGTTTGCTCGGCCAGGTTGGGAGGGAAATTCTCTACACCCACTTTCCAAAGCATCATAGTAGCATCTCTGGAACCTATGGGAGGTTAACGTCCAAGTAACAAAAATGGGAGTTAGACTCACCAGTAACAAGCAGAGAATCTGAAATCCATCGAATGTCAAATATCCAATCTGTATGAGCCTAAAAACAAAAACAACAGATACATTATATTACAGGCTGAGCCAGTCCACCATACGTACCTGGCCTAACTGAAGGGGAGACAGCTCAGGCAGCTGGTAGATGGCAAGATCATTTGGATGTATTCCACTGGTGGCTAAGTAGCTCCCGTCAGGACTCATTGCCATACTGTGGATCCCCGAGGACTGGCCACGTTTGACTGAAGTACAGTTGTTAGAGAGAGTTGGTACCTGGGTGAGGAATGATACGACTTTGTGTCAATTGAAGTGTACTATCATAATAATTATAGAGAGCAGAGGTATTAAATGATAAATTGCATTCCACAAACCTCTATAGATGAAGACGATTCTTGTGAACTGTTAGTGTCCACCATATACAGCTGCAAGGAGGCGCATAATAAAGTTTAAATAGGGAAACCCAACCAGTGTCTCCAATGCACCTTGTTGCATTTGGTGCCCACAAGCACATTATTTTCTGAGAGCCACTGTGAAGTAAATATCTTATCTGATTCATTCCATCTGAGCTGCTTCTCCCTCAGTAGATGAGGCAATCTATGTGCAACAACTCTGTCCATTTCTGCTTCAGCTAGATGTCCGATTATTCTTCCTTCCATCTTGGTGGCTGCAATATTCCAACTACAGGTATCTCGGCGTCTCAAGTAGCTTGACATCAGGAAATACCTGTAGGAAGACTTTTAGCTAGTTGCTGGATACAGTACAGATGTTGCATTGCAGCTAGCGTCCTGCTGCCTCCAATTATTTTTTGAACCACCACGCCCCTCTCCATGGAGATTCTGGTACCTCCCATATGGTTGCAGCGCGCACGTGAGCGCCTTCTTTTCCACGTTCGTAAAAGACTCAAGGCAGCATGGTAAGCGTTCTTTTGTATCTGTTATGATCCAATGTCTGTGTACATAATTTGCCATCAGAGGTAGTTGTAAGGTTGTTGTCTGTCCCTTCTTAGGGTCGTGTGAGAACCAAGACAGTCAAGAAGGCTTCTAGGGTCATTATTGAGAAGTACTACACCAAACTTACGTTGGACTTCCATACAAACAAGCGTGTGTGTGAGGATATCGCCATCATCCCAACCAAGCGCCTGCGAAACAAGATAGCAGGGTGAACATTATTGTATATCATGTACTGATGCCCTTTGATGTGTATACGGTGCTTTTACGGACCTATAATTCATCAGGTTTGTTACTCACTTGATGAAGCGTATTCAGAAGGGTGCAGTTCGTGGAATATCCATCAGACTGCAGGAGGAAGAGAGAGAAAGAAGAGACAACTACGTTCCTGACGTAAGTTTGCGCAAGCAGCCGGTGTTAATATCTCAATCATTGTCAATGTTTCTCTGACTATAGATCTCTGCTCTTGAGCAAGATATCATCGAAATAGACTCGGAGACTAAAGAAATGCTCAAATCTCTGGTAAGGAGCAGTACGTTCTCTTCAGTAACATAATAATGAACCACCTTACACCATGTTGATGTTGGGCCTCTGTCTGTTGATGTACAGCATTATTAGTACTCTGTTGTACATTGTCCAGGTGTGCATTTTGGGGAAATTGGTTCTTTCCCCCTTAAAATATTCAGTCAGTTCACAGTAACTAGAATGTAGATTTTTTTTAACAAAACAGCTTATTGATGCTTGCCGAGCCCCTTCTCAACGATGGCCCCTCCTTCAATTTGTCTGATAATGAAGGCTTTAGTTTACTGCATGCATGCTATATGCTTATGTGAGCTAGCTATTACATGTTCCAAATCGTCTGTGTTTTGCTACAGGAGTTTGGCAACATCCCCAACCTCCAAGTGATTGCTCCAGTGCAAGGTGGTGGTGCTGCTTTCAGATCTGGTGGTGGATTTAGGCGCAATTAGGGGCGAACAGTCTAACTTGTGTTGTACTTTGTACTGTTGATGAGAATAATATTGTGACATCTTTATGCAACTAAAAATGCACAATCGCCGGTAAACTTGTATTTTTCTTTAGAGGCATAACTTAGTTAGGAGTGTCCAATTTTTCATTATAATAAACAATGTTAGATGGGGTGCTCAAATGACCAAATGTTTCCATTTTCAAGAAAATAATAATAAGTGGCCGTATGATCAAACGGGCCATAATTTTGATTAAAAATTATCAAATGTTCTGGCCACACAATGGTCGTAAATCACATGTATCATGTGCACATTAATTAATAAAACATCTGGTATAAACAAAAAGGCATAAAAAAATCACTTGGCCTCGTCCCCAAGGCTTAATAAAACGATGTAATTGTCGTCCCCAAATTGGGCTAGTAGTACTGACAATGAGGTAACCGACAATGATGCTAGGAGTCCTGACTAAGAGTGTTGGTGAATGCTGATGTGTGACGTGATTCCACAGTGTGTACTGCAGTGAGGTATGACTGAGTCCTGTCCAGCAGGGCTCGCAGTTGTCTCATTGTGTGAGGTAAGAGGGGACCCACTACATCAACATAGTGCTTTTTATTCAGACCGCTCTCAGATATACTCCCAACCAATACCTGGCGAAAGTGCGTAACACATTATTACAATAGTCAATACCAATAGATCGACGCTGTCTGCTCACAAAGTTAAGACAAATCATACGGTAATGAAAGCAACAATGTAGGGCTAACTCTATTTGGCTCTACATAGGCAAAAACTATAGTTTTAATTAACGATAATTATTGCACACGTACCTTGAGAGTCCTAAGAGTTGCTCCCTGAAAGGCGGTGGGTGACACAAGAGTGGGGGGCACTCCTGCCAAGGCTCCAGTCGTGCTGATGAGAGTCTTACAGTTGAGCAGATAGTTGAACAGAGACTGTAGAGAGGAGGTGGGCACTAGGAGTGTAGACTCAGGACGACTGTCAATAGATTGACGCTGTCTGCTCACAAAGTTAAGACAAATCTACGCATTTTTAGCACAATAATTATTAGAAATTGCACTATTGTGCTTACAATTGTCTTAATTGCTTTGTCTATAAAAGATCAAGTGGGTAATTAATTTTATCAAGAGTGTATATTAAATTGATTTTATCAGGAGCACATTATACATACTATATCATTAGTCTATGAGTAAAAAGGATACACAGTGGTTCTTATGACGGCTTTTTTCTCCGTCCCAATCACACTGTCTATCCAATTAGAGCACTCGTCATCGCTTTCATTCTCCAGTGCTCTCTCTGTGACAGACCGACTGGTGTCTAACGGCATACAAAACTCCACCCCCTCTCTATTTAACGCCCGCCTGAATCCACTCGTCGATGGTGAGATCACGGCCTGCAGCTCGCCAGGGTCAGAGGTCACAAAGAGGATAGTCAAGTCCGAGGCACAGAGATAAAAATGAGAGCACATGCTCAAACGAAAGAGCTGGAACAACGAGCGGAAACTAGTAGACCTAAAGAAGAGGAAAGCGAACAAATAATGAAGACCAACATACAATAATAATTATAAGTTGCTCTGACTGTATAACTCTAACATTAATTTTAGAGAGACTTATACGACAAGAACACGATCTACATGAGTGCAATGTGTAGGGTGAGCCAGAAAACCTGGTTCACAATAAATTATGACGCAGGAGCTTGCATAGCGTCATAATTTATTGTGAACCAAGCTTTAGAGATGGCCTTGGTAATAAAGCATGCACTGTGACTCAATATACTATTATAGGTCGTTGAAGTGCTTCTGCAGACAGTGACTCACCAATCTTCTTTGAGAGAGTCAGTGAAAGCTCTGTCCCTGAGAGGTGTGTTAGCTGCCACTCTGTGCCTCTCCTCAGCAAACAGAGAGAGTGAGGGCAATGACGGGTGCTCCCAGTAGTGCAGCAGAGATTGAAGCTCACACACTGGCTCCTAAATCAACACAATAATTAACACACTCATGTTTATACATATTGATAGCCATTCGGAGCATTGATATGCATTGCAAATGTCTGCTTTTCGAAGGTATTTGCACAGGTTTGATAATAAAGCTGTGCCCATTATTATGTATAGTGTCTGTTTTATATTGAGAGTGTTTACAGCAACAGACAGGAATTAATATGTTAATTTACCTGAGCGTCTGTGTGTCCTTGTGTGAACGAGACCAGTCCTTGACTTTCTTGCTTGGCTCGCTTCACGTTGGCCCAGTCAAATGACTGAGAGGACACGAACCGAGCCTTGGTCTTCAGGCCCCAGTCAACCACAGGATCCTCCACACATGAGGGTAGCCTCGTATCAAGCTCTGTCCTAGACTTCTATAACATTGAACATTGGGTAAAGCACCTGTTTACGTGTTAGGGAGTAGCTACCTACTCTGCTTACTTTTACTTCAGGAGGTGTGTTTTCTTTGTCAACAGGGACAGTCACAGAGGAATGGTCTGACACTATCTGTGAAGTTAGTCAGAGTGCTTTATATAGATTAGTTATTAGCTACCTTTCTTTTTCTGACTTTCACAAGACGACGAGCTTTCTGTTGTTTTTCAGCTTCCATTTTAAAAAAGGGCGCCAAACCATAGGCCATAGACACAATTCAGAGGAGGTACGAAGCAATTAACCTTTGCTAATCAGGTCGCTAATGAGGGTCTATGTTGTTTCAGAATAAATACGGTAAACTACGAGGCTAACGTTTTTCACAGATCATTGCTACGCTTGATTCTTTG
>VSKX01076292.1_pt1 | contig 11877 bp, 12 predicted proteins | sample 4799481 | NCBI WGS metagenome assembly VSKX01 (sample SAMN12179537, study PRJNA552185) | sponge metagenome | biome: deep-sea hydrothermal plumes; feature: spots directly above weak diffusing fluid; material: sea water; isolation source: sponge from the Swan site of a hydrothermal vent ...
AAAAGAATCATTTCAATATCAAATTCATGCCATGACTAGCATGCTTCAAACCTTTGCCTTTGTTTCGAAATTTTCACAACTGTTAATGACGCCAAGAATAAAATTGGCACAAACCTCACCCCCCTCACCCTCCGACACACACACATTTAATAGCTACAGAGGTACGTATGTGCATGGGTGTGTAGTCTACGATGAAGTATATTAAAATATCATATAAAGTTGTTTGAATGATTCTTGTTTCTTGACTTTTTGGCCATTCCTATACCTTTAACATTTTTAATGTTTTTGAGTCTAGTTAACTACCTTTCTAGGGACAATTACACAAAATGTAGTTAATCGTCCTAATCAGAGGAGGTGTGTGACTTTCATCAATCAGAGGTTTCACCTCAAATACCCACTCTTACACAGCGCAAGACTTTCTTCAACAATACTCTGACAAAGCTGTTTGTGGATCTTGATTTGAAGCAAAAGGCAATGGAAGAGCGAGATATTATGGAGAGGAAACGGAAGAGAGAAGAGGAGGATGGGATTAAAGAGAAAAACAAGAAAGAAAAGAAATGGAAGGAACAATGGGAGGTATGCTTCTGCTGCATGTTGGTCATTCATGACAATGAGGGAATGTGTAGTGTACAGTAGAACCTCGTATATTCCATCACCACCATTGGCAGGTAGAGCCGCATTCCAGGATAGCTGCAAGTACGTGCATGTTATCAAGATAATTTTGCTGTCTCGGCATTTTATAATGATAAATACTTGAAACCACACCCAAAACATCACATCTGGCTGTTTTATGAGCATTGCTTGGGACCTTCGACGGTTTAACGGAATAGCGAAGTGGCCACATTTCAGGGATTTGATCTAGCAATCTGTGCCAAGTGGCTGCTTTATCGAAGAGACCGTATATCAGAGACCTGGATTAGCGAGGTTCCACTGTACATACATGTATCTACCTTAGATACGGTACCTACATTATATTCTGAAGGGAGTGCCTAAATTGTTCTGAGTTAGTTGCTCTATTATTATTGTAGGAAACTAGAATTGGACGAGTGGACAGTTGGAGATCATTTCAGGATACGAAAACAAAGAAGAAAAAGAAAGGCAAAGCCTTCTCTGCTGGACTTAAGCCACCAAAAATGAAACTCGAGAAAAGAACATAGCCTGTTTTATACTTGTTTTGTTAACCTTTACAATACTGTGCTCTTTCGACTACTTATGTAAAATGTTCTCAAAAAGTTGATCGTTAATAACATTGCATCTTTCAAACACAAAATTGTATAGAGACAGTCATTAACACAGTTTATGCATATCCTAGCTCCCCAAGCTGCTTGTTTATGTCTTCAAGCGTTGGCTTGATAGCCTCTTGTGCTTTAGTCTTCAAGCGCTGAAGAAAAGCATTAAAAGTTAATATCACATAATTAATTCATAGCCTGTGTATAATATTGTGTGCTGCATGGTGCCCGAGTAGACTACTAACAAAAGGTCTACTCAGTGAATAGATGAGCACTTTAATGTCACGAGGGGGTAGCACACACACGGCAGGGGAAAGGCCATACACGTGACTCTAAACCCCTCGTACCAACGCACACAAAACACTCATACCTCACTAATTGCTACACTTCATTTCTGAGAAAACTCACCAGCATTTGCTTTTTTCGCTCATAGAACTCAGTAGCTCTTGCCTTTCTTTTCTCCTCCAGCGTCTTGACCACATCCTGTAATGTGCATGTATAAGTGGAGGGTTACCAAACCAAATTTCTTACCTGGTACTTCCACCCAATCTCATGAGATATACGGCCAACATCACAATACTGTAAAAGGAGAGGAGCATGTTTAAAAGTATAGATATGATCACATATAGACTGCATAACTGTGTGCTGCATGGTGCCCGAGCAGACTACTAACAAAAGGTCTACTCAGTGAATAGATGAGCACTTTAATGTCACGAGGGGGTAGCACACACACGGCAGGGGAAAGGCCATACACGTGACTCTAAACCCCTCGTACCAACGCACACAAACAACGATCACTCACTCTTCTTCCAGGCTTCAACCTGAGTACTCGCAAGGCTTTAGAGACCACCATTCTTCTTTGTTTGTCGTACGGTGGAGGAATTCCCTCAAACACCTACAGAACAATGTGAGCGTTGAACGATCATGTGCTCAAAACTGACCTTGAGTCTGTTAAGAGCCTCCGCGCCTCGTTTGGTCTTGTGTGGGACCATTCCACGTACAGTCCTCCAAAATATTCTGCTTGGGGCTCGGAAATGAAACGGGCCTCGCTTTGGATTCACATTGCACCGAATTTTCAGAAACTTGAGGTACTTTACTGCATGGGGCCAATAATAATTACTTATATACAACAGGCAAAATAAATGAGTAGCTACTTACATTTGTTCCTGTAGAAGCTCCCACTGATGTTGATATCCTCACATCGTACAATAACAATTCTCTGGCCTTGGAGTAAGCACTTGGCGACTATTGATGCCAGTCGACCAAGGAGATGACCCTTGCCATCGACCAGAATTTGCTGTACGGCCGAACAAAATTACACTACAACCCGTAAAAAAGCAAACTGTGTCTATACACTCACCTTCTCAAATCCCATCTCCACACAACGTGGTCAAGAAAGAAAGCACGTGAGAAAAGCTGTTTTGGACGCATGCGCTAAGACTTTTTGTGGTGCTCACTTAATAGAAAGCGAGCAGAGCGCGAGGGTAAATGCTAGGGTCAGAGGCCTCGAAAATGGCTACTGAAAGACCAAGAAAAAGAGTTTGGGGAAAGACCAAGAATAGAGGCAAGGGACCTCCTGAATTGGAGACAGTTGAGTGTGACATGGAATTAGTTGGAAATCCCATCAAAAGAATTAAGCTGAGCAACGATGGGAAAGGAAGCAGTCAACATTCAGTTGATCTGCAGCATCCTGAGCTAATGAGCGACTCTGTCTTAGTTAAAGCATTAAGTGACATTAAAGTTCCAATACCTATTTATTCCGATGGCACACCAAGTCGAGAGAGACTTATTCATCTGTTTAAGAAACATGTCACCCCACGACCACAAAGAACCAGAGATGAAGGTAGATTCTGGAGAAAACAGTCTGGTCTGGGCATAGCTGTTCCAATGGATACAAGCAGTTCGAATGATCAGGATCAGTCAGGTGGAGGTGGACGTAATGACTTAACTGTTCCTGTAATCCAAAGAAAGAGGTATATAATAATTATTATTGTGTACCTCAATGTAGTCAAAGAGCAGCGTAGTCTACATGCACTTTGTTCTAGTCTAGCTATTTAGTAACTGTCGTCTATTTACTTTTTTCAGAGCTATACAGGACAACGACTCTTCTCCTTTAAAGAAGCCTTCACTGCAGATCCCTTTCAAGTCCCTCTCAGTAAATGACCATCATTCCACATCTCCAGACACTGTGCAAAAAGATAGTTCTTTGACAAGTACAATAACATGTAGCAAAAGAATAGATAATAGCATAACAGATACACTATTGCATAGCACTAACACTTCGTCAAAAGGGAAAATTACTTGGCCATAGATATTTTTGTATATTTGCACTTGTTTTACAGTATTATATTGTTTGGCTGTACATATTATTACCACTTTTGGCCTTTTTTCTTAATTTATTTGAGTCATGTACACGACTGCATGTAAACTTGCCAAATAAGTCTTACCACTTTACTAGGACCTGGCATTTGTGAGTTCGAGTGTGTCGTTGTTTAGGGAGTTGTAAAATTTTATCCTGTTATAAATACTGGCTTTGAATCGAATTGCCCACTACATGTGCATCACCATGGTACTACAGTAGAACCTCTCTATTACAGCCACCCTTTGGGGAATGGTATCACAGCCACTACCGTATAGCGGGAAATTTTCGTTGGGTTTTATTTTCGTTACGGAGAACCCCAAATGAACTAAAAGCTGCGGGACAGTAGGCTACTATGATGATGTGCTCAGGGCATACAACAACGGAAATACGCTTGCATGGCCTGACAACGAAAATTTCCCGCTATACAGTATAGAGAGGTGGTCTCTGCAGAGAGGTTACTCACATACATAGAGTTGTCATTGTGAAAGGTAAAAATATTCTCAGTTAGACGTTCGTTTGGGCCACGAAAATATCTCACTATACAGTATGTGATTTATACAGGACAGAACGACGTTTCACCATGACATCATAATTATATGTTTCGAATCACCTTATAATTCTTTATGCTATATAAACATCTCCAAAATAATACGATTTTTTTAGCTGCAAACTAAGGCTCGGTAGCTCGATCTACTGGTATCATTTGTAGCCCCAGGCCTTTATTCTATCTATAGCCCGGTCTATTTAGAAAAAAGAACGGCCCAGGACAAAGGCATACATAAACTTCACTTCAAAATTCATACTACATAAAATACCAATTCCACATACTACACACTGTATACTGACAGCTACACTGCTCAACTACAAACGATTAAAGACAAAAAGATAATTAACACATGTCCTATGGAAAACTGGGTTGCTTTTTCAAGCGATCTATGTCCACTTCTAATCCTCTCCAGTGCTTCCTTTCATCGTCTAGATCATTCGTGAGGGTGGCAAACTGTTGCTTAACATGTTGCTTGAATTTCTCAAAATCATCTCGAAGATTCTCGTATGCTTCTTTCCACGAGCTGTCTGCCGGAGGGGCTGCTGCTGCAAGTGGTGCAGGAGTGTGAGTGGGTGTGACAGTGGGCGGGGGAACAGGAGATGCCACCGGTTGCGGGTGGGGTGACGGGGTGTCTCTGGGTGGATGGGGGGTTGGCTAGAGAGAGAGAGAGAGAGTGAGTGAGTGAAGAGCAAATATGATTGGTATCCACAACGACTTACTTCTACATGGGGCTTTGGCACAGTTTGGGGCTTGGAGGGTGCAGGAATAGGCTTGGCAGAAGCTATGGGTTTTTCTGTGATGCAAAAAAATAAAGTATCAACAAAGTTCTATGAAACATTGAGAAGCTGATTATAGTACACACTGTACCTGGTGGCCTGATGGCAGCTTTCTTGGGGGCTTTTGGTGGAGCAGCTGGTGGTGCCTTGGTCTGTGGACATAAGCAAATGACACTGTATCAACACATCTGTATAGTTACAGTATTAACTGTACATTTTACAGCAGCTATACATGCTTCAACCATACTCACCTTTCTCTTCTGTATCTCTGCCTGCCACGGTGTGGCGGTCTTTTGCTCTACTGGAGGAGGCTCACTGCTAGTCCCGTCTTCCTATATACACACATGAGATTAAAAAGTCACTAATAATGTGTACACTCAGTAAAGAAGCCATTTCTACACACTGTACTGCCAGATCAAATGTAACCATAGCTGGCTAACCATGGGTAGGTTGCTTCGTGACGGCGGTCGACTAACTTTCTTAGGTCTATTCTTGATTGCTGAACTGTCCAGTGGGTCCGTGTGTGGCACACCAAAATCTACAATAACATAATATTATTACATACTAGTTAACTTCGTTGAAAGAGCACAACTAGTCATGCTCGCAAGGGTTGTGATTATGCACGATTAGCACTCACTATCTGTTTCCTTTCAAGGCAATGCTTTCCGTACACTCCTCCAACTATACTGTCCCCATAAAAGGACACAGTCTACAACAAACTAACTCTTTTGGGAGAACTAAAGCACGAGATAGTAACAACTTAACTGTAACTACCACATTCCTAAATGGCATGTATGTACAGAATGAACTGTCAGGTGAACTTTACTTATATGCACATGCATAAAGTATTACTGCACGAGGAGCACTAACTCTTTATACATGTGATGTTTGGCTATGGCCATTGTTCAAGCAGTACAATACGAACAATAAAAAGTACCACACCCCGAAAATACACAATTACAACTTTTTAACCCTCGAACAAACAAGCATTTTTTTACCAGCCTGTTGTGTGTGCCTGCCAGATGTTATAAAATTATAGTATCACTAAGCACAATGCACAGTGTGTGTGGGTAGCAGACTTTGATAAAGCAGTGACTAAAAACCAACATCATTATTGTACAAATAGCACTCTCAAACAAAAGACAGGGGCCATAGTACCAAAAACTTTTTTATTTGGCCATTGTAAAGATGCAGCAATCAAACCCACATTTTCCACTTACACCTTCTTTACCTGAATTATCTCCCTCGTTTTTAACTGGTGGAGTGTTCTTTTGCTCTGTAGGGGGTGGAGGTCGCTCAGGGTGAGGTCGCTCAGGGTGAGAGGGACGAGACACAGAGCTACTTAGAGCAGGATCAGGTGGAGGGGGGCGTGATACCGAGCTGCTACGAATCGGGTCAGATGGAGGGTGACGAGAAACAGAATTGTTACGAGGGGGCAGAGGCTTAGTGGGTGGGGCAGGTGTCTGAGGGAGGAATAGCTAGCTTTGAAAAGCATATGCGTATGTACGCATGAGAACATCAACAATTAAAACTACTGTAATCACAACAATTTACTATTTGAGGTGGCCCTTAAAGTTGGGACCTGGGTTTGGTTGACATACATATCAACTGTCACATGTGGCAGTTGGCATCTACTCAGAGGTGGCCACTATTAGGTGTGTTAAGCAGAAGTAAACTACCTCCTTCGGTGGCAACTGCTGATGACCTTCGTTGGGAGGAAGGGAAGGAGGTTTGGCCTTGGTAGTAGTAGGGGGAGGGGGGTGAGCAGTGGCAGGCAATACCTCTACAAAGTTATCGGGGACTAGTCCAACTTTATCACCCAGCTTGACCTGGAAGTAGTTACATGTACATACAAATAGTAGCAGACACCATAAACAGTAACAGTGCATTCAATAACACACTACAAGTACATTTCATACGCCTGACACAGATCGAAAAAGCAAGTATAACATGAAGGATATAGTAAGCAGTTGTGGTACAATACAGTAGAATAAAAACTGTTACCTTCCACCAGCCATCTTGGCCAGTATTCTTTTCAACGATCTCGACTGTGTCACCAGCTTTAATGGTGACTTCGTCCTCATTCTCTGCATTGTACTCATATGTCACTTTAGCTCGTTCAACTGTAGCCTTCTTCTCAGGCGGTTTCTCTGCAATGTAAGTGTGATGACTAGACTAGCCAGCAACAGTACACACACGTACAGAAGCACGCAATATTGGAGTAAAGTGCATACACATCTGCTGTGTTAATGTAGACAATATTTACTACTGTAGGCCAAACATATCCATAGGGTGGGGCACTGAAAGGTAATTTCAGAATCAATATAATATTATGTTGAATGTTAAATGTAACATCAGGCACAAGAAGCAGCCAGTATTGCACAGAATAGGGATAATCATTCACTGACCTGTTTTAGGGGCAGTCGCTGCAGGTACAGGGGGTGTTTGTGTTTTAGGGGCAGTCGCTGCAAGTACAGGGGGTGCTGTCTTCTTCTCTGCGGCCTAAAGCGAGGATATACAAACAAATGCAGATTTTAGTGAACGTGTATATTGTGTATCATAAGAGCTAATACACACAGTCACTACATTTACTTGACCACTCACTGACGACTTCAATTGTGATCTAGCCAAGGCAGGGTTTATTGACGGGAAGAGCTTATGGCCCATCATAGGCTGCTTGGGGGCTGCTGCTGGTTCCTCTTTAGGTGCTACATGTATAAAAATTACGGGTGATGGTTAGAATCGCAGTACAAGTGCATTTGTATAGACAATATCGAGTACCGCCTTAGCCTCCTCCACGGCCTGTATATGAAAGGGAAAAGGAGGCCTGCTACAGATTGTATTTGACCATGTAATGACATGGAATTCTTGTTTGTAAGTAAATTCACTCAGTAAAGAATATGCAGAGAAACGAATGTTCAAGAATACAAGATAATGACTGGTACAAAAATTAATGATAGTTCGTTTTTAACGGTTCAATCTCTTCATAGTGTCCACTATAAGGATTTTCTGTATGGCTCCTTGTGTCAGCGATCGAGCTATGGCGAAGGAATCCTACTATTCTAACTTGCAATACGGCAACTACAGACTCTGTAAGACAAGCTCCGTTATATGCAATGTCTACAGCTGTGATACAAGCCAAAGAGCGTCATCTATACTGACTAGAAACCGGTGAAGAAACCACCTCACAGAGGACTTAGCTATCATAGAGAATATTTCACGGCTCCTACACAACTTGCTTAGATGCTGTTCAGACCGCTATGAGAACACAAGCTAGAGCGAATTATAGTAGCTATAAATCAATAGCAAAGTGCTAGAGAAAGTATTCTTTCCCGATCGATCGATTCCCTGTGTTTGTGAACTGAGACTCCGCCCACCTACTGAACACATTAGCTAGAGATGCTGTTCTGGATGAGGAAGTGTGACGTAGAGTCTACTGACATAGCACCCTCCCACCAGTTTCTGGGGGCTACTTACCGAGTGCGCAAGCAATCGATACCAGGCCTAAACGCAAAGAGGCATGGCGGTGAGGCTAGTATACTGCCTATGCTTCGGTGTGTGTGTGTGCTATGCCAAATTCTAACCGGGTTCTGGGGGAGGCGGCGTTGGCTCATCAGACAAGGGATTGGGTTCTAAGAAGTTGCTGGGGAAGACCCCTTCTTTTCCGTTGAGCCTTCCTTTGAACCAACCCTCCTCCTCTTCGGCTATCACCTCCACAATCTACAGTACACAACAACAAGTGTAAGTTAGCATCATTGTCAGTAAACACATGTATATTAATCAGGGGCCCATGTGCAATAAAGATTCTACTGTGTCTTGTCAGAACAACAATGCAGAGTTGAGTGCTTATGTAGTACTGGTACACACTATAGCAATAGTATTTCAACAACACCCTACCTCTCCTGGTAGAAGAGTGAGCTCATCAACGTTATCTGCAGCATAGCTGTAAGCCACCTTATGACGACGAGTCTTTATAGCTGCAGCACTCTCTGCACACACACGCACACAGACACAACTATATCAAGCATACTCTACTGTACATAGATAATGAAAGTGCTATTTGTACATGCAATACAGCAGGAAAAAGAAAGTTGCCTAACACGAGTAAGGAAATAGTTGGTTGTCATGGTCATGAGTAGCATTGCAATGACTAAATGAAAGTACCTCGTACAACTGATGGCTTGGAAGCAGGAGGAGGCTGTGACAGTGACTGAGCTGGTTTCAATTTAACAAAATTGTCAGGGAACATTCCTGTTTTACCGTTGAGGGTGCCCTCACACCAGCCTTCATCAACCTAGTATGGGCAGGGCAGGTTAGTTAGCTCTGTACGATGTGAAAGACTTAAATAAAAATGTTCTGTAGGTATGCGCACAAAGTCTAGAGCAGCAACCCTTACAAAACACAGAACACTACCTACCTCTGACGGTAGACACACGAACAAACAGAGAGCCTATAATTATTGCTAAACAGTGAAGACAACTTACTATCACAACATCTTGAATCACTTCCCCAACTTTCAAACTCAATTCATCCTCCTGTGTCTTCTCGTAAGTAAACACAACAACAGCCTCTGTTTGGAATAGAAGCACTCGATGTGTACGGGGGAAAACATCACGTACATCACAAACAAAGTACAGGTGGTGCAAAACCAATCTCTAACGTTGATTCCCCATGGCAATAACAAACCCCAACAAACCCCTAACTTGAATGACCATGTTTAGAAAGATTTGTTTCAGAGCAGGATACAGCTCACGATATACATATTTGCACAAAATACTACCAGAAGCAATCCTGTAAATGTCCTGATATACATTTACCTATCAGTGACGGTGTACTATCATACCGTATAGCGGGTGGGTATATTTCGCGGAATGACCATTAGAAAGGTTTTCGCGGATTTAATTTTCGCGGAATAGCAGCCTTTCCACAGCTTGCATGGCGATTCGTGGGTATAAATTTTCGCGGTACAGGCTTAATCCGCGAACATTTTATACCCTCGAAATATACCCGCTATACGGTAATCAGATAGTTATGTATTCTCAAAACCCATTATCGGATCACTAAATAAAAATTACAGCAAAAGAAACTGAGCAGTGACACTGCTCAGCCACAGCAAACGCACTCAATACTAACCGATAACATGAATCTGAGAGTAAGTACAGTAGTCTAGGAGAAGTACTAGGACACTCTTGGACAAATCTATAAGTAAGCACACCACTGTACATACATCCTAATTATCTTTTACACCAATAAAACACTCACAAGGATCTTCCTCTAGGCAATAGCGAACAAAAACTAACCTTGTTTACCAGACATTGCTGCTCAAGATTCAATGATTGGTTGAGCACGTACCTAGAGAAAGAACAGAGTATTTTCTTGAACCCGACAGTGGCAACCATAGCTTGCTATGCATGACTGCTAATACGACTCACCTGCACTGTACTGCACTACACAAAGACAACTTTAGTACGTACAGTAGTGACTGTGTTGAAAAGCTTCAGCGATTCCTGCTAAACCGCTCACGTGACTCCTCAAATTTTTTATGACATGAGCTAAATAGAAAAACACCAGGGACTCATTCCATATACATATATATCTAGCTAGCTAGCTAGACCTGGACTCATGCATTCTATATCTAGCTAGTTGTGATCTACTTGGATACCAGCATCAGAGATCTATAATTACAGAGTTTGTGCAACCAGAAAGAGGTTTATACATGGTCAGTGATGGCTTTCTGTTGACTTTTTGCTGGACAGACTATAGACATTACCATCACACAGGTAGAAAAGTACTAACAGTTGAGTTTGTCAATGTATTTACAAAGTACTGTACACTTAGTATGTGCATGCTGCTCATTGCAATCGTACAAGGATCTACCCACAAACTCTCTACTCATTCCGGAGTATGCAGTCAATCAGGGATGCCATCAGCTACAGGTGAGGGCATTTTTCTACTGTTGATGTGTGCGTATATAATTATACTGATACATAAATACTGTGATAATTATTATAGGTTTGTGTCCCCAAAATATCGGAGGACTTTATATATATATAAAGAAAGTCTGTCAAGAATCTCAGAAGTACAATGATATGATGCTGCTGCCTGATGTGATCGACTCAAAATCTACTTTGTCTCAGAGAACACTATAGACAGCTTATCAATACCAGTCACAAACTTCCAGTTTACTTATGCTTAGAAAGATGAAGACTCGATTGCAATGCACCAAGAATAGCAACTAAGCGTGTCCAGAGAACAAAAAAGGATCAATTGTATTGGGGTTATTTTCGGCCCAGGAAACACACTGGTACATTACATTTCTGAAAAGTACACCCCAATTGCTGCAGCCAGCAGTTGACGCATTATTTCAAGAGATGTAGCAGAATTGTTAGTGAAAGAACAAAGACTTGGCTACCTGGTATGTTGCTGAAGATGCTACAGTAATCAGCCATGCATGTTAAGTCCGTACAATATTGAAAGAAATATATACTCGCTTGAACACTCGCTTGAACACTCCAGGATGGCCACATCGTGGGTGTAAAGAGCCTTAATCATGGTAATGCTTATCTCATTTCTCTTCTATAGTAGACTAAGTCACTGACCACAAATGGTAGATTATTCTCCTCAAGAACTAAGTGGCATTTCTATATGTGATATCTGTATGACCAGACATGCAGTTCTACCTCGTACTGTTGTAAAATGAATCGTGCACTCCCTTAGCGTTTTCGTTTCGTATTCTGTATACTTTTTAGAGACACTTAATATCTTTAATCTCTTATTACCAAATTATATTACAAAACAACGAAATTAAAAATAAGGGGTTTACACTATTTCAGAAGTTGCCATATTGATTCTAATAATTTTTCCCCAGCACAACAGTTTGTACTTTTTTCCTCCCCAAGTCACCTTCTTACTAACCAGACCCCAAAAGTAACACCAGTAGGTGGCCGACTCTCTGTACAACCA
>VSKX01004255.1_pt1 | contig 11871 bp, 8 predicted proteins | sample 4799481 | NCBI WGS metagenome assembly VSKX01 (sample SAMN12179537, study PRJNA552185) | sponge metagenome | biome: deep-sea hydrothermal plumes; feature: spots directly above weak diffusing fluid; material: sea water; isolation source: sponge from the Swan site of a hydrothermal vent ...
GTATTACCACCAATACAAACCAGTTTATCATTTGGCTTGAGCATATCTGCTGGTACAGAAGTCATATCTGGATCAGATGCGACGAGCACGACACTGATGTTATTGTCATGTGCCTTGCGGATAAGTTTCACCGCCGTACAACCACGAGCATGGATCAGTACTTTATTTATCGGCGCCATAAGGGCTCGAGGATCGTCTTGCAATATTTGATCGTCTTCCGCAATAGATTCTGGCACCAAAGTCGATAGAGCATTAGCAATAACATCTTCAATGTTCAGAGTCGGTAACGGCATTAATGGATCAATGCTGGTTAACTGTGCATCTAACGTGTCACTGAACGGATTAACCACCAAATCATTCATTGCACCCGGTACTTTTGACAAGTAGTTAGACAATGTAGATGTGGATGGCAAATAAGCAGGTACAACCATCTGGCCTGCAAACGGCATGTTAGTGCCCGATAGATAATAAGTTTGAACCAAAGGATGAGTGACGAAACTCGCTTGCGCACCACCTGTACAATCACCATAGCCGAACATCATTACTGGTAGTTCATTATCACGAATGAAACGAGTAATACGGTCGTTCACTACCGCCATTGAGAACAAGGCTGCTGCACCTTCTTTGGTTTGCATTCCGCCTGAGCTGATAAAACAAACGACTGGCAAATTACGCTTAGCACATTCAATAAGCAAGGCACTGAATTTCTCAGCCGCCGCCATGTCAAATGCACCCGCTTGGAACGCCGTATTTGAAACAGCGACACCTACACGTATTTTTTGACCATCACGTTCAAATTCACCCACGCCCGTGATCAAACCACATGGGCGAATGCCTTTGTCTAATGCATCTTCGATAGATAATCTAAAGCCAGGGAAGTTTAATTGGTTGGCTGACATTAAATCGCCATTAATTTCTTCAAATTGATTGAAAAATTTAGCAACAATTTTTTCCCAGCTCATCTTGCCAGCACGTTTTTCATCACGCAAAACTTTTTGGATCAATAGATCTTGATAACCCATGGTCAAGCGGTTCCAGAAGTCTTTACGACGACCAATACGTACTGGGTTAATCGCGCCAGTGTATGTGCTGTTATCTTCTTCACTGTCGAAGTATTCTGGCAACAAACGCTCAAAGAAATAAGTCAAAATCACAAACAAGCTGTCGTTCAATTGCGGGAAGCCAACACTTTTCCACTGTTCTACACGTGTCAACAAATCAGCACGATTTGACTGAGACATGAAGTACTTTAACCACTTGTAGAATTTGCTTTTATCATTCGCGATGTCTTGAGTTGACATGGCTTTATCAATTGATGAATGTAATAAGCTATCTACTGAACTGCGCGACAACCCTTTCGACATCATCGCTTCTTTCGCGATTGACGCTAAGTTAACCACAACATTGTCATAAAGTGCGTTGAATATAAGAATGTTATAGCACTGCCAAATGAAGTCTTCACGTAATTCTTCATTTACTACTACGTCAAGTACTGTCAATTGGTTTAATTCAGGCCAATCTTTTTGGGTGATTTCTGAAGGCAAGCTTTCCAGATATTGAATCAAACCTTGGAAGTTATTAGCCGCATTGCTCTTCCAACGATGATACAAAGACCAACTAATGTTAAACAATAACGCTTTGCTTGCTTTCTTATAGTTTTCTTTTGGCTCGCCTAAAATGAAACGAGTCAGCATATTACGTTCTGTAGACACTTCATCACGCTTAGCCGTGAAGTTGCCCCATAACTTATTCAACTCATCGTCATAGACCAACTTGTCAGGACTGGCTAACCAAGTTTGGAATACTTTGTCTTGTTCTTGTTGAATACGGGCAAGTAAATCACCTTCTGGTACGCTGACTTTCGACAATCGACCATATTCACTTTCTGAAATAGAGTGAATACGACTACGAAGTGTCAAATAACGTAAGTAACGATAAGCACTACCGAACAAGTTCAAGTGCATGGTTGGGTTACTTGCAACGGCTAGTTGAGCATTAACATCAAGTGAAGCCAAGTTAGCTGAAGGGTTTAAGAAACGCTTAAGACTGCGGTCATAATGTTCACGCAAATCATCAGAATCACGAACAAAGTCAATAGCAGCTTTTTCTACGGCTTCGATACTGCTGATAATCGCACGACGTAAATTATGCTGACGTTCATCTTTATCAGAAGGCGTAAAATCGATAACACCATCAATACAACCTGTGCTGTATAGCTCTTCAGGTGAAACACCGACCGATTTAGCGCACTCTTGCCACGATAAGTTGTACTTACGGGCAATACTTTGTAAGCCTTGAGGCTGAATAGTATTGAAAATACCATCACGCAAAGACAGCAAAATGTTAGCCGCAGCAAGTGGAATCGCACCGCCGGAATAACCGGCACCTATGACAATACCTACCGTTGGCACATCAACATTAACACTTTCTGCGATGGCTTTTGAAATTGAATGTGCTTGGTTCTGACTGTTGGCCACTTCACCAGCATCAGCACCCGGAGTATCAATAAGGTAAACAATTGGCATCGACAATTCAGCAAAATGACGAATTGCTTTACACGCTGCAAGATGATGCTCAGGCATCCAAGCACCATTAGCAGTTGAACGCTCTTGAGCAATAAAGCCAATACGTCTAACGCGCGCACCAAAGCTTAATTCGATTTCGGCACTGTAAAACGGTCCTAGGTGCGTATCCAAAATCACCCGACCTTTTAAGTCAGCAATAATCTTTTTAGCGCCCGGACGGTTTTTATCTAACGTCGGTTGAATCACTTTCGCAACATAACCATCTACGTCTAATTGCGATAACGTTTTTAAGTTAACTTGAATCGTGTCTTCATCTAACAAGCCTTTCACTTCTTCCGAAAGACTTTGCTTGCTGTGCTTAGGAAATAAAGAAAAGTCCTTTGCCAATTGTTCGGCTTTTAAAAAAAGCAAGTCTGCGTTGTGAGCTTGAGTCGTGCTCATGGGCTGATTGTTGCTGGTCATCCTAAGATCCTCTGCTTATCCTAGCCTCAAGGTTCCGTATTCGAGTCTCAATGGCAATAAAATCCATTTGAGAAGCATCAACAGAGCCTTATAAATTTTTATAAGATTAAATATAACTTTTATCTATCCCAAATTACTATTAAACTGCGCTAGACGCTTTGTTCCATTTTTGAGACAGTGATAAAAACATGCCTGATTTGAACGGGATGATACTCTTTGCAGCCGTTGTTAGAGCTAAAGGTTTTTCTCAAGCAGCCAGAGAAACTGGACTGCCAAAGTCAACGATTAGCCGTAAAGTTGCTCAACTTGAAGAGCAGCTTGGTGTAAGGCTGTTACAACGAGACACTCGTAATGTAAGCCTGACACAAGTCGGCGCACTGTTTTATCAACATTGCGATACAATTGGAAATGAAATCGAAGCCGCAAAAGCAACTATTGAAAACACCCACAATGATGTATCTGGTTCATTACGAATTGCAATCCCGGTATCCTTCAGTCAGGAACTGATTGCCAACTTGGCAAGTGGATTTATGCGACTTTATCCTAATGTCACCTTAGATATCCAGTTTACTGACAACGATGTGGGACTGGTCGGAGAAGGTTACGACATCGCCATCAAGTATGGCCCCTTGCAATCGTCTGATCTTGTTGCTCGTTTACTCATTGAAAGGCAACCAATTCTTGTAGCAAGCCCTGCGTATTTAAAGACAAAAGGTACCCCTGCGACACCACAATCACTTATTGAGCATGATGGTATTTTATTAGGTACTTCTCGCTCCGCTCCGATTTGGCCACTTGGTAAAGGAGCACGTAAGACGATGGTCAGCTTTCAAAAGAAAGTCAGAGTGAATAGCGCTGTTATGGTCAAAAAGTTAGCTCTAGATGATTTTGGTATTGCCATGCTATCTAATTCAAGTTGTAAACAAGAACTAGCCTCAGGATCACTCTTGCCGATCCTCCAAGAATGGCCAATTGAACCACTCAAAATATACGGAGTTTATTCCAGTCGACGCCAATTGGCAGCCAATATTAGTACATTTTTGGATTATTTCACTAAGCGTTTTTCAAGCCAAGAGTCATTGCAGTCACTAATGATGTAGGATCATATTAATTTCAGTTTTATTATTTTTTAAAATCACACTCAATAACTTATTTACTTAAATACTCAAAATGTGTCATCGTTTTATTCATCCCGACATTCTAATAAAAATCAGGCATCACATATGATTAAACAATCTGTAGCTATTAGTATTTTGTTTTTCTCAACGTTTAGTTTTGCGAATTCTTTAGATATTGAAGAAGCAAGAGTAGAAAAAGCTGAGCAAGAGCTACCTAAGGTCTCTCAGAGGTACAACCCTTTTATTACATCATTAACTCAGGCTGTGAAAGCAAGCACTGATGAGAATCGAATATCACAATCTGTCGCTAAAATAGCACGTCGTTTGTGGCAACAAGCGGTACGAGATGTTCAGTCCGGTTCAAATGATGATCGTCCGTTGTACTGGAGTCGTTTAGCAATGAAGCGAGCGCTAAAATCACTTTCCCCAAGCTTTAAAATTGCTCCTTGGCAGCGAGAAGTGTTACTTCGCTCAGTTGAAACCGCATCTCGTGGTTTAAATGATGTTTCTTTTTCAGATGAAAGCCAAATAAAAATTTTACTAACCGGATTCGACCCATTTTTTCTTGATAGAGATATAAGCCAAAGTAATCCATCAGGACTAGCAGCATTAGCATTGGATGGTTTTAAATTTACAGTTAATGGCGAGCAAGCCCAAATCGAAACAGTCATGATCCCTGTTAGGTTCAAAGATTTTGATGATGGAATGATTGAATCAATTCTAACGCCAGTCTACAGAGACAAATTAGCTGACATGGTATTTACTGTCAGTATGGGACGAACAGATTTTGATATTGAACGCTATCCAAGTCGTAACCGCAGTGCTAATGCACCTGATAATTTAAATGTTTATACCGGTGCGTCCAAAACCCACCCCAAGGCACCACTACTCAATGGCTCAATTTTAAATGGTGCTGAATTTGTAGAGTTCACTTTACCTGTTACCGCCATGCAAGCCGTTAAAGGGAAGTGGGAAGTGAATGATAATGCCAATATTTCAACAGTAAAAAATGGAGAGTTCGTTGCAAAGTCATTATATCAATTACGTAATGAGACTTCTGTGACTGGTTCTGGTGGTGGATATTTATCTAACGAAATATCTTATCGATCGCTGCGACTTATGCAGCAATATAAAGTAAGTATTCCGGTTGGGCATATTCACACCCCAAGAGTCAAAGGACATGATCCTATACTTGAGGCTGAAATTGTTGAGCAAATTAAAGGAATGATTATATTAGCTGCTAAAGCGACTTAACATTCATTTGATTCGACTTTTGCCAACATACCAGATGGACTCATCAGTAATGAGACTAAAGCTAACGTTTCTTGGTGTAGTTCATTTGGTTGTCGACACAAACTCACTTTACCATTTTGTATGAGTTTAATCGTTATATCATCACCAACCATCATTGTGCCTATATCTGCTAAACTTAACTTTACCTTGCCGAGTTCGGCCAATAATGGTGGATAATGAAAATCAGTTTCGGGCATAATTTCTTCAATAGTCATATCACCGTTGCCAGCTTCGAACTCTTCATTTAACTTAACTTTTGCAATCGGCCCTTGCCACCAAAGAATAGCTTCACCTTGCTCAACATCAGTACAATGATCAAGCCATAAGCCAGCACCTTTTGATGGCAAACTCGGTTCTTGAGAAGTTTGAGTTTTATAGCCAGCGATCAAGCTCAATTCAATTTCAGGTGATTCACCAGTAAAAGGAGCCCAGTGAGCTACCATAGATTTCCATTGTTCCATCGGCCAATCAATAAGCACACAACGTATTCCAGCTAAAGTAAACACGGGATATATGTTATTTTCTAATGTTAGAATCTCTGGTATTTCTTTCACACCTTCAACCAACCAGTCACCCGCAACTTCTAAAACAGCGGCGGTAATACAAGGTAAAAAGTCTTCGGGAACTTGTTCAAGTATCGAAATTCCTGTATGAGTTAAAATAGCTTTTTTCCAGTCACTTAATGGACACCAAATTCCCACACCTTCAGGCAGTTCTTGATGTTGCCAAAAAACACCATCTCCGCCAATATTCTTTAATTCAAAAAGACAATCTTGAGCTTCAACTCCATTACCAATCGCTTGGCTGGCACTAATTATCACTCGACTATCCATCTGTTTTCCTATTATGTTTAAACGCAGTGTTTTAAATGACTGCTAATCAATACATTAGATTAAACAATTTTTCTAATGCTTTTTTACCGATTAACGTTGTTATGAACTCATTCTCATTCTTTCCTATTTATTGCCATTAAATTTAATGAAACAGGATGACGTCTTCCTTTCAACTTTTGACTTAAGTTTGGTAATACACTTTTAAGTACAGATAGTTGCCGCTCGTTTTTGGGAAATAAACTCAGCTTAATGCCTTTTTTTTCGTAATTGGCTTGAATAATGAGTCCCATCATTGGCCCATTTAGCATTCGATAATGAAGCATATCCCCAGTTCGAGTTATTTCTGCGCTACCAATTTTGCAAACACCGCCATTTTGACTCAAAGCAGCTTTAGTCGATTCGAGTACTTTTTTGTCTATACCCGAATTGTCTTCCATTTTTTCTTGAACAGGCATTAACATACTCAGAAACGAACTGATAGCTCCAGACTGTGGTTCGGGTTTACTCTTATCTTTACCTTCTGACAACTTAGAGTGATGCGATCTACCAATATCAATTTGATTACTCATCAAATACCGCCTTTAATTTTTCTTGATCTTTCACTAATTGTAGAACTTCATGGTTCATTTGCTTGATTGTTTGCTCAACTTCTTCTATTTCTTGTACGATAGAAATCACGCTTTCAGCTAACTTTCTTTCGTCTTGATAGCACTTTGCTAGTTTTATCTTAAAATTTGTCAACTCGTTCTGATTTAGCGACTCTTTTGGTAAGTCTAAATTTTTGATGAAACTGATCATTTCAAAACGTTCACTGATTGTTTGCTTCTTTTTTTCAACAAGTTGAACCGACTTTCTTTTTGTTTGGTTTATTTTCCGCCGTAACTTATCTTCTTTTTTAGAGCGGATCTCAAGTATTCTTTGCAACATCACTTTATCATTTGGATCAAGTTCACCCTGTTTCATTTTGTGCCTTTAATCTACAGAGGTGTTATGAATGATTGAAAGTTCATCACACACTTCCAAAAGTGACTGAGCCTAGCTCAGTTTGTGTGTCTTCATATGAACTATATTCGTCGGTTGCTTGACGAAGAAACTGCTGAATACCCTGATGCCGCTCTATCGCTTCATCAGTTTCTTCATCTTGTCCTGTTTCATATTCACCTACACGAATGAGTAATTGAACTTCTTCGTAGCTCGCTAACATTTTTCTTAATTTTGCAGCTTGCTTTTGCTGATCTTTAGGGACAATTTGATCCATCACTCGACTTACGCTGGCATTAACGTTGATCGCAGGATAGTGACCGGCTCCAGCAAGTTTTCTGGACAGAATAATATGTCCATCTAACAGTGAACGAACTTCATCTGCAATGGGCTCATTCATATCATCACCTTCAACAAGAACCGTATAAATCCCAGTAATGCTACCTGTTGCCGCGGGACCTGCTCGTTCAACTAACGAAGATAATTTAACAAAAACGCTGGGAGGAAAACCATTGGAAACAGCAGGTTCTCCAGCAGCAAGTCCAATCTCTCTTGCGCTTCGCGCAAAACGGGTTAATGAATCTACCATCAACAATACATTTTTACCTTTATCTCGGAAATACTCAGCAATTGTTGTTGCGGTTATCGTGGCTTTCATTCGTTCGAGTGGCGGCCGATCAGAAGTCGATACAACCATTACTGTTCGCTTCCTAGCTTCCGGTGTTAAGTTGTACTCCATGAACTCTCTCACTTCGCGACCACGCTCTCCCACCAAAGCGAGCACAATCACTTCTGCATCACATTTAGAGGCTATCATTCCAAGAAGCGTACTCTTACCACCGCCTGCTGCTGCGAATATCCCAACTCTTTGTCCTACTCCGCAAGTCAAAACACTATCGATAGCTTTAATACCCATTGGCATAATGTCTTTTATCAAACTTCTACTTAAAGGGTCAGGTGCTGAACCTTGATTCAATCTAACCTCTGTAGTAACTAATTCACCTTCATCAATCGGCCTACCTAAACCATCAAGTACTCGCCCTAACAGTCCATCACCGAGCGCGATTTCGTGACCGTGACCAAGTAGCTCTACAGCCTCACCTGCTTGTAACCCTGTTGTGCTATCGAAAGGTGATAAAAGCGCTTCATCGCCATTCACACCGATTACTTCAGCTTTTAACCTGCCACCTATCAAGCAGAGATCACCTTGATGAGCACCCGTTAAGGAAGAGCGAACAAGCGTTGCCCCTACTTCTTTGATTCGGCCAAAAAAACGAACTGATGGAATAGATTTTTGAACATCAAACGGGCTCAGAAATAACTGTTCAGATAACTCTTCCACAATTTCATTTAAATCTGGTAACTTCATTTATTTCAACCTTAAAACTAGCTATTCATAGCGTTATCAAGTGCTTCACCGACAAGATCTACATGATCAATTACCTTTATTTCAACATCATCACCGAGTTCTTGATACGACAACACTGCAGTTGTAAATAACTCGCGTTCGACAATTTTTCTCAAGTAACGTCTAACATCAAGTGAAGTTAACAATGCGCAATGTTGATTTGGCGGCAGTAACTCTTTTATTGCGGTTAAAATTATATGTGTTTGAGCTGTATTTAGAACAGAATATGATCCTGCAGTTGACTGCCTTATTGATTCTCTAATTAAATTTTCAATACCTTCACCAACCATAAGCACTGCAATCCAGCCCTGTGGTGTCGCAAATTTACGACGAATATGCCTTCTTAACGAAATACGCACATACTCAGTCAACATAATAATGTCTTTTTCTTTAGGCACCCATTCAACTAACGTCTCAAAAATTGTCCGCAAATCTCGTATTGATATTCCTTCTTCAACTAACCGTTGAAGTATTTCTGCAACCTTACCGACTGACAGTAATCGCTGTAATTCTCGAATTAACTCACCATACTTCCCTTCCATTGCATCCATTAAATAACGCGTTTCTTGAACCCCTATAAACTCACCAATAAAACGATCTACAACAATATTTATTAAGTGAGAAGGAATAGCTTCGCCTTCAACAACAGCAAAATCCTGATCTTTAGCCTCATCAATTTGTGATTTTTTTATCCAATGCAAACTTTGCCCATTAAAGCTCATCACTTCTTCACGAGTTGTAATTGTCGGAAACGGAACGTCTAGTAGAGCTTCTTCAGGATCTAACTGCAATTGCAATACAGGCTCTTGATAGAGGTGAATATCACACTGTCCGGAAGCACTTTTGCTTACGACTTGCAATTGTATTTCAGGCAAAGGCACACCGAGCTTTTCAAACAAAGACCAGCGAAGTCTATGTAGTGCTTCTTTCATGCCTTGATGAGGAGAGTCAGAACTTAAGTACAAAGTTAATGGTATGGCACCTGGCTGCATGTTCGCATCATCACTTGCCTCTTCACTGCCGGCTTCAGGAAATGCTTGTTCATCACCAGCTTCACTTTTCTTTTGCTGTCGTCCTAACCACCAAGTACAAAAGAAAATAAGTCCGCCTAGAGAACCAAAAACCCACCAAGGAAAGCCGGGGATAATTGCAAACGTGATCATGACTATGCCAGCCATTTGTAAAGAGGATGGTTGTTTGGAAACCTGAGAAACAACTTCTTTACCTAAATTTTGTCGTTGCTCACCGGGCACTCGAGTTACAATTAATCCCGCTGTAAGCGAAATAAGTAACGAAGGTATTTGCGCAATCAAGCCATCACCAACAGAGAGAACAGCATACGTATCTAAAGCTTCTGACGCAGACATTTTGTGCTGCATAACACCAACTGCAATACCACCGACAATATTCGTTAAGATGACGATAATACTGGCTATCGCATCACCTTTAACGAATTTCATTGCGCCGTCCATCGCACCATATAACTGACTTTCTTTTTGCACTTTTGAACGTTGTCTTTTTGCTTCTTTCGCATCAATCACACCGGCACGCATATCGCCATCAATACTCATCTGCTTACCGGGCATACCATCGAGAGAAAATCGAGCACTCACCTCAGCAACACGTTCAGAACCCTTCGTAATTACAATAAACTGAACGATAGTAATGATTGAAAATATGATGATACCAACAGCTAAATTACCGCCAACAACAAAGTTACCGAAAGTGTAAACAATATCACCAGCATCGTGCTGTAACAAAATTAGACGGCTCGTACTTATGGTTAACGCCAATCGGTACAGTGTAGTAATGAGTAACACTGAAGGGAACACTGAAAATTCTAGAGGATCTCGTATGTAAATAGCGATCATTAACAATATAATCGACAATGCTAAGTTAATCGCAATAAGGACGTCAACCAGAGGAGTTGGTAACGGTATAATCATCATGAAAACAGCAACCATGAGCATGACCGCTAAAATAATATCATGTCTTCCTGCAGCTTTATTTAACCACTTAGTTATGGAAATCAAACGAGACCTCCATGATCTACTTTGTTCAAAAATTGCTGTTGTAATAAAACCATTTGATACCAGTTTCGCCCTTCAGAATTGGATGGACATAAACAGCTAATCATCATTTTTTGTTTAATCAAAAATAACCTCTGCGGTACACCTAAAAAAGCTTGAGGATGCCAACGTGTTAACCATAGGTTGAGATCTTGAACTTGAGTTTCTAATAGCCAAGATGTCATTAATAATCTTTGGTTTTTAATTTCTAACATCAACCCATATGGAGCCCAGTGATATTCCATCTGCTCTTCCAATGACACAGGCCACCTATTCAGTAATTGAAAAAGCTCTTGTAGATTTCTTGATGACTGCAAATCCATTTTATCGGCCTACTTAGTTACACAAGAATTAAAGGAAAAATAATCGTATGTTTCTTCTAAAATATTTGATTAATAATGTTCTATTCTAGATAAGCTTAGGAGCATTATAAAAAAACAATAAATAAATCTTGAAATAAATATTGATATTTAATTTTTTATTGAAGCTAGCGATAAAAATAAGTTAATTAAAAAATGAATATTTAAATTAAATGAAGAAAAGCCTTATTCGTCTTCACACCATTGATCAAGAAGATCCATCATTGATTCAGCAATATGTTCTTGTTGCTCTGGATCTCGAAAACACTTAGGCGGCAATTGGAGAAGAAGATCTCTCCATCTCCTTAAAAAACCAATGCGTTTGTCGTCTGCTAATGATAAATTATTAATTCTCTCTGCAAGCCATTCCGCATAAACCCATGATTGCTCTACAAGCTCGAGCGTTATATTTAGAACACTCGAATCTTCAATATCGCAAGATTTCGCTAATAAACTACAGTAGTCTTCAATACTCATAAAAATGAGCAAACGTCTAAGATCATCAATGACTGAAATGAGCTTAACCATGTCAGTACCTGTATTATGATCATTAAGTGAATTTGACAAAGCTCTTAATAATACTTTTATACGCTTACGCCTTTCAGGCATGTCTTTTAATAAGCTAAACCATTTAGCTAGACCACCTTCTCCATGTGTAGCTCGTTGATATAAATTTTTAAGAGAATCTAAACCAACTTGATCGAGCGGTAAACCTTCCATCGCAGCAATGAGTGCAAGCTCAGAGCCTTCTTCTGCTAGCATTTCTTGTAGAGCCTTTCTGAGTTTTTTAAGTGCTTCTTCACTTAAGCCACCAGAACCAACA
>VSKX01058507.1_pt1 | contig 11869 bp, 13 predicted proteins | sample 4799481 | NCBI WGS metagenome assembly VSKX01 (sample SAMN12179537, study PRJNA552185) | sponge metagenome | biome: deep-sea hydrothermal plumes; feature: spots directly above weak diffusing fluid; material: sea water; isolation source: sponge from the Swan site of a hydrothermal vent ...
CGCATTTCTAATTATGCTGTATTGAATTTGGTAAATTTGGTGCGAATCGCCAAAATGAGTACCCTAAAAACAGAAAAAAATCTGAAATCGCCAAAATTACTACCCGTCTATAATAGTAACATTAAGGTAAACCAAAACGCCACATTAAAAACCTCTAATAGGAATTAATATGTCTTTCTCTCACGTGGTGTTGGTATTGTAGAGGCCAGTTTGACATTGACTCTGGTCTGTGCCATGAGGAACTGGCTGTGCAATGTGTCCAGTTTTGTGGCTCCCTCCTCTCTAGCAGCCTCCACACAACACACATCTCTCTTCAACTGTGTCTGACACTCCAGCAGCAATGCACGATCATACTGTAGCACAAACCCATCCAGTGACGTCTGAGAGGCTCTCAGAGTGGCTCTAGCCTCGTACAGAGTGGCTAACTTAAGACACAGCTCTCCTTGTAGCACTGGGTCCACTCTCCACAGCTCCAGGGAGTGAAACACATCCACTAGTTGAGCCAGGAACACCACATACTGATGAAGGGGAACAATTCATGGGTAATAAAAAATAAAAACAACGAAAAGGCTACAATTTTATAGCCTAGCTATATCAATGGAAGGCCCCTTCCTTCTTGAGAATGTGTATAATATCTTAAAACTCTAATCTGAACACATCATTGGAAAATGCCTTCTTACAAGCTATTGAATGCATGCAAATTGGACCATTGAATTAAAAGTTTAAAGGTAGCAGCTACCACTGTATGTACCTGAGTGCCAGTGGGTTGGGAGAGGAACTGCTGACAGGAATCAGCGTCGTGAGATCTGACCAATGAGAATGCAGGACGTACCAGTTCCCATATCAACACTCCAGCATCTAACAAAAGGTCAAAGTCCGTTGCTAACAGCAACTCGTCTCCCACGCTAAGGTGCAGTAATGAGAGTGAGTCTTGCAATTGAGAAAACACCTCCTCTGCTGCTGTGGTGGTGTGGAGACTGAGTACACACATACACACAGTAACTCACTGGAGTCCTCTCTCAGCTCACTGAGTGACGGTAGTTGTGGCATTGTAGCTACACTAATGGCAGGTAGTGAGCTCTTATACTGCTTGTACAGACTTGCTAGTGAGTCCATCTTTAGCAGTAATTCCAGTCCTTTTCCTAGTGACCTCACAGCAGGACGTACAGACACCTACACACACACATGTACACCAGGAGAGATCTAGAAGGACAGAGTGGTACACTGTACAGCGTACCTGTGTGTCTTGAATGAGCCTTTGTGCCAGCAGTTCAATCACATCTCTCTGATCAGCGCAGTAGGCCACCCTCACGAACCTTACTAATGCTTCTACTGGGATGACACTCCCTCCACTCACTGCTCTGGTGGACAGGGAGCCACTCTCAGAGAAGCTCTCTACAGAACTTAATGCCAAGTCCAGACCAAGACAGAACAACTCCTACACAACAAAAACCGTACGATAGCGAGAAATGTTCACCAGTCAACTTTAAGTCATGAACTACTCTGTACTTCAAATTTTCTTGCAGAGAAACTTAAGTACTTGGCAAGAGCGTATACGCAAATGAATTTATTTTCGTATGCAAGCCGCATGTACAAAATGTACATCATCATACGAAAATTTCCGACTAAAAACTTACATCATAGTGTACACATCAGTAGAAGTATAATTCACCTGGAAGATGTCTGTGATGGTGTCTGGGTCTAGCTCTGTGTCGATGGGGTGTGTGGGTGGTGCCTTGCTGAATGGGCGTCGTGAGGGGTCGGAGAGTATTTCCAACAGGGCCATAAACACAGCAGTAGGACTCTCAAACATCTCCCAGGCCAGTTTCTCAGTAGGAGAGCGTGGAGCGGGGGATTGAAGCATCTCACGAAGAGACGGTCTGATCTTGGGACGATAGCCTGTACGCACTTTCTTGCGAGACAAGAAAACAGAGCGTTTGAAAATAACGACTCCGAGTTTGAGCGATGCCTCTCTGTAAGCCATTTCTTGCACAGTGTTGCCTCCCTCCAGTTGAGCTAGCTCATGAACCTTGTCTAGAGAGCGTCTGGCAAACAACTCTGCTTGCGACGACTCCTCAAGACGATAATAACAATAGCACACGGCCGTGTAGAAGTTGGTCCTCATGGTCAGGTACTTGCTTGCCATGAGAGGTACAGAGGACTCCATCGCTACAGCCCCCCAGAGGAAGTAGTCGAGCACCAGTGAGGGACGAGTCATGAGGGAGCGACAGATAGTGTAGGAGAGTGAGAGAGTGTTGTATACTAGCCAATACAACTGCTCTCTGCTCAAAGCAGCCTCACTCACAGACTGTAGACAATCCAACACCTCCCTCACTATAACACGACTACTCCCATGCTGTATAAGACAGTATTGCAATGATGAGGACATAATTATTATGACTTACCATCATCTTACTGTCTCCTACCAGAACTGTGTGATAACGACACATGGCATCTCCAACAACGGCCCTCAACTGCACAAAACAGTACAAATAATATTCAGTTGTAGTGTGCATACAGGCGACAGCAGTACTATCATTGTGTGCATGGTGAACGGGAGTTAGGAGTGTCCGATTCCAAAACTAGAATATGTATTGAGTAGCTGTATTACAGGGCTTTCAGATGGTCTGCTCAAATGACCAATTGCTTCCTGGTTAAATTTTGCCCATTTCGAAGAAAAACCATATGGACTACAAGTACGTGGGTAAAATTCTCAAAATAGGGCCGTTTAGAAAAAAATTGAGCTGAACATACCGTCTGATAGAGTTTTTTCTGGACCTTTCCGAAAATCACAATATTTTATTTAACAGCCATAATCACGTGTACATTAACGGATCTGAGTTATACACGACTCACCAATGCTATTATATCTTCACTGTGAGTTAGAGCAGCCACCGTGTTGACTACTGAGCTGTCTTGCATGTGTGTGTTGAGGTAGCGGCTATAACAGTGAGTGCGTGCCAGACTGTACAGTCCCCTCTCATAAAGTACGTCCCCCAGGACCAACTGCTGCTTAGAGAGGTAAGACAACGGCAACTTGGACCCATACTCTGTCCACAGGTTGAATATGGAGTTGGAGCTGTAGGGAGACTATATAAGTCAGGCATTACAGTACAGTTTGTGAGTATTCATGATCGAGTCAACTGGGTAAGTCACCTCTTCTGTATGAAGTGGTTGTCATGCTTGCTTTTTCTGATATACGAATTGAGGTATCCTAACTCTTTCTCGAATGCTGCAATGAGTGTCTTAGACTTGCCAGGGCGTTCATTTACTAAGCTTGCAGCCAAATCCATTTTTAGTTCTAATGCGAGCCCACCATGTCTTTGTGAGCTGCAGTTGTCATAGAAACAGTGTTCTGGTACACTAATCTCTCGCGAGCGCAACATTAAAAAAACATCGCGTTTGTAAACAAGGCGTGGTCATATATAAGGGGGGCGTATCCCTCACCTTTTTTGTACAATCGATCGCATTAGCAGGCCTACTATACTGTATCCGTTGAGTTCTTACTACCTGTACTGTACTGTGTAGGTGACTTTTTTCCCTATATCTGCAAAGCTCTAAGACTAAAGCGATTTTACAAGTAAGTGCTACACACAGTACAGCTATAGCTAAGGCTGGCCGCTGTGGTTGTAAATATGTGGCTGTAGTTGTCAGTATAGTAGCCGGCCATATACACTAGGCCATTGGGTAGTAACTAGACTGACTGTGTACGACTATTGTATGTCTGTTTTGTTGTTTTTGTAGCTAACAGTGTTGTATTGCATATCCCATGATTACAGTACGCAGCTAGCTACGTACGTACGTAGCTACAGGGTACGTCAAGTCGTAAACACTGTATATATGAAACAACATAATTTGTTTGGGAACAGCTTTTGATGTAGTGTGTGTGTGTGTACGTGTGGGAGTGAGTATGTAGTGTGTGTCCTGTGCGTGAGTATTGTATTACATTGGCAATTTAGTTTGTTGAGGGATTGACTAATTGATGACGTTTGATCAGTACCATATTAGGAGAGGTGTGGTAAATCACTTCCCCCCCACAATATACAGGTGACCATTATGGCCAACCTGTTCCAGGATATAGATGACTGTAAGTACACTCAACACTTGTTAGAACACCTCTGACACACATTCCGTATATTCTGTACAGCTGAGAATATATTTAGCAGCAGCGGAACTGCTGTTAAGAGCAGTGGTCTGTTTGATGCTCCTCCGGATGACTCACTCTTTGCCCCACCATCGTCATCAGTAAGCTAACGTCGTGGTAGTGTGTGTGTGTGTTGCTTTATGCATCCTCCTTGCGTTACAGTCAGTCCCTGCCAGTGTAGACGGACCCAACTCTGAGTCAGTAGGTGAGTAGTTTTAGTGCCCATTCCCCTTGGCAAGGATAATAGCAAGGATAATGCAATTGTTTATGTAGCTAGTCTAATTTTACAGCAAAAATATTATTTTAGTGTTTAGATAATAACTTTAAAAAATGATTATTGTCACCTGTGTATATACGATATCTCCCCACCCTCTGATTGGTGCAGATGACGAGGAGTTTGTGTTAGTGTCACCAGGTGAAGTGCCGTCACCAAAAGAAGCTGAGCAGCTACTCAACCAACAACAAACAGAAGAGGAGGTTGACGGTGGAGCAGATGATGATGTGAGTACATTCCACTGTGCATGTTTTAGGCAACAGTTAGTTGTTAGTTAGTTTGTTTGTGGTGTGTAGCTAACAAAGGCTCTGTCTGTAATGGGCAACAGAATGGGAAGAAGAGGCATGGTAGCTAACTAGTGTGTGTGCGTGTGTGTGAAAGAGTTCACTCTACCCCCTCCCCCCAGGACCTGGTGGATGGCAGCAGTTATGAGGAGAGAGCTCGACTGCGCAGAGAGAAAAGGAAAGGTACTAGAACAGTCAGAAGTCGTTGGTAGTAGCTAACCCCTCTCCCCTCCTTGTGTAGCAAGAGAGGAAGAGAAAGTGGACAGGAGTAGACGGTCAGCCTCACCTTCACCCAGCCCCACGGATAGAAAAAGTAAGTCACTCTACTCTTAGTAAGATCAACACGGTAAAATCAAGATGGTGGATTGTTAAACAATGTTGTTGATAGTGTGGTAATCATTACTATTGTTTCTCTTTAGGGACAAGCAGTGTGGTCATCTCTGTACGTAGTAGTCGCTCCCCCACTCCTATCAGTGGAATGACGAGTCCACCTCCTGTTGAAGGAGTCTCTTCTCTCAGTCAGTCCGACTCTGTTGGGGAAGGTTAGTGTGTCATGTTGTAGTGTGCGTGTACTCAATGCATTGTCCTCTCATGCACACACAGAGGCCAGTGCTCAGATAGCCCAGCTCACACGTCAGTTGGAGGCTGAGCACTCTGAGAAGGCAGGTCTGGCGGCTGACAAGCGACAACTTAGAGAGGAGTTGGACACAGCTAACATGAGGATCGACCAGTTAGAGGAGGCTCTAAAGAACAAGAACAAAGAACTGCAGGCCAAAGAGAAGACTCTAAGAAACAATAATGAAGAGCTGCAGGCCAAAGAGAAGACTCTAAGAAATAAGAATGAAGAGCTGCAGGCCAAAGAGAAGACTCTGAGAAACAAGAACGAAGAGCTGCAGGCCAAAGAGGCTTGCCTGGAGGAAGCGGCTAAGAAAGAAGCAGAGCTCGCTGCTAAACTTTGTGAGCTAGAAAGGTCTGTGGAGAGTAGAGACAAGGAGGTAATGTGTGCTCTGTGTGTATTTATGTATGTGCTGCATTTAATGCGTTAGTTTTGTTTTGGTAGATTGCAGCTCTCAAGGAAGCCAAGCCTCCAGTGCTCAAGGAAGGGAAGCCTGCTGCAGTGAAAAAGCTTACACAGTCAGAGAAACCTGATGTAGTAGGCTCACCAAAGTAAGGGGCGTGGCTACAGGAGGGCGGGGCTAACTTGTTGTGTTGCATTCTCGTGAGAGCTAAGCTGCATAGCGCATGTTCAATTGTGTGTTTGACTCGACTGACGCTGTTCAAAGTCTAAGAGAGCTAAGAGCTATGTCTGATAGTTACACTACCGTAGTAGACTACTCTAGAGTCCAGGAGAAGATGAGAGAACGAGACAACAGGTAGGCCATGAGCTGTTTACGCATGCGGTCTTGCTAGCTAGCTAGCCTCCTGTCTGCAGCGCAGCTAGCTGTAAAGCTAAAGAAGCGTGGCTAGTCTAGTGTCTGTTTGCTAGCGCAGCTAGTAGAACAATGCACTCTACATGTTTTTTTTAATAATGTACACAACATGCTTCCGCATCACAGTCTTGACTACATAAATAGCTAGATAGGCGTGTCCAGCATGCGATCGCTTTGTTTGGCTAGCTAGGCTAGGTACAGTTTCAAGTTAGGAACTAGCTAAGCTACATACAGTCTAGTCTCTACGGGTTTCGTTCCTAGTACAGTGGGTAAGTTGTTTTGTAGCTGCTCGGATGCGGTTGCTACCGCACTACCTTATTCATGCATTACTGTTGTGAGATTCATGAGCTGTTGTGGCCTGTGGCTGAGCACTTAGATGACTGCTTGCATTAGCACATACACTGTACACTTCACACACTGTTAGTTAGTGACTGTGTGTCACTCTAGCAATGCACTCATGGCCATTGTACAAACTGCTGCCTTTTAAAGGACCTGTGTGTATGTACCCTTGTCTCAGTGACCACGTATCATGCCACGTTAGGAAATGGGTTGTTGTGTTGACATTGTGCCAATAACGTCAATCAGCGTATTGCCTTACTTGCTAATGAGCCAATTCATTATCCCTACAGGACCCGAGTGAGACCGGGGGTCGACAAGAGGTGAGTGACTGACTACCTTCGCATACGGTAGAACTGAAATAACTGAAATATTGACGGTCGTTTAATTTGGTGGTGCGGCAAATAGATCAATTATTGACAGTTTTATTAATTGTATTTTACTCGCTTGTCTCTTAGATCATCACTATGTGGATTTTTAATATTGGCAGATTTTAAAATAACGATCCCCGTCTCAACCGTCAAATTTTCGAGCTATACGGTAGTATGCCTGTCAGTGTATTTATTAAACACTCCCTCTCTGCAGTCGTACTGTGTCCAGTGTGAAGGACTCTGTGAAGAAGTTCAGTGTAGCCGGAGCAGCAGCTTCTGAAGGCAGCAGTACAACACGTACGACGACGGTGCGCCCTCGTGCAGGTAACAAGCCAGAGGGAGCACGATCAGAGGAGGGCAAACAAGCAGCAGAGAGTTCGAGAGCCTCATCAGCCAGAGGAGAGAAACCGCAACCCAGTGAGTGGTGTTCTAATGAGTGTGTTGCTCAGCCTCTCATTCTCCCATCTCTCTTTATAGGTGGTAAAAAGCCCACCTTCGCCAAGAAGACAGAAGAGCCTGTCAAGAAGCCAGTGGCAAAGAAACCGCCTCCTATTAAGAAAGTGGTTGTTCAGAGCGAGCCTGCTGCAGAAACGATGGAGGAACCAACCTCTCCCAGTCGCTCCTACAACATACCAGTCCGCAAGGCGATACATAGTGAGGTAATTACAGCATACATCCTGTGTCTAATGTACTGTGGTCATTGTTATTGTTGTTAAATTTTGGTTGAAAAAACACAGTCTAGTTTCACTAACATGTACCCCCACACACCACACTCATACACATAACTATACATACTCACACTACACACACCAAACACACACTTTGTGCTTACTCACATACTACCAAACAAACGCTACATATACTCACATTACACACACTGCATGCCACAGACGTCCCCCCCTCCGACAGAGGAGAGTCCAGCTGTTGTCGAAAGCCCTCCCGTGGTGGATCCTGTCAAGACCAGTGAGCCTGTGAAGGAAATGAAAGTGGAAGCATCAGAACCTGCCAAAGAAGATGATGCTTCTGCCAGAGTGAGTGTTGAGCAAGCTTGGCATTTAACTTCATATTTCAACTGATGTTTCTCGTACAACTGTCCTTAGAATTGGACAACATTTCAGAATTTGACAACATATCCTTGAAAACTTCTTGCCAGTTTTACAATGAGCATCTTTACTATCTAAATTTACTTCTGGTCCACTTCCTGCTGCCAACTCGATTTGTAGTACTATATAATATTAATGTGTTCTAACTGCAGGCTAAGAGAGTCATCTCACTATTTGAGCAGAAGACTGGCAATACTGAGACTGTGAGTGCATGCTATCAATAGTGTCAATATTTTACTGACTAAAGTCCACCTGGTCCTCAGTTTTTGCACTGTATCTTTATGTTTCTAATTAAACCCCGCGTCTAAATTTTTTTGTAGGATTAGCCAGTCAGTGAATAATATAGTGTACATTTTACTTCCGGGGACCAGGTGAACGCGAATAGACTTTAGTTCTTGCATAATTATATTGTAGGATGCACCATCCTGGAAGAAACAAGTCAAGTCATCTCGAGACAACTCCAGTGAGCCGTTAGAGAGGGTGTCTAAACCAGTGAGGTGTGTGCCTTTGTGTGTGTGTGTGTGAGTGCTGTTGTGAGTGTTGTGCTACAGTGAGCCTGAGCCTGAGCCTGAACCCGAGCCTACTAAACCTGTTGAACGAGTCGAACCAGCTAAACCCATTGAGTCTGTCAAACCTACCGAATCACCTGTGGAGGTAACTATGATAGCGATCTCTGTCTCCCTCAACTTGCCCAATTTTGCTTACATTACTGTTTACTTTGAGGCCAAATCCACCTTTTTTTGTTTTGAAGAACCTGTATATAGAACTACTTAACGTGGCTAGAACTAACTGGTAGAATATACTGCTGACTATGCACTTATTGTAGGTGCGTAAGACCAACGGGAATATGACTCAACGCATCATATCAGACAAGGTGAGCATCACACCATACACACAGTTAGTAGATAGTTATTTCTGTAGTCTTATTGAAACTCTATCAATTTGTACTTGTTCTTATCCCCCTCCACACAGTAGTAGATAGTTATTACTGCAGTCTTATTGACTGACCTTACCCCCTCCACACACACACACACACACACATACACAGTCGCAGCGTGCCTCGTGGGCAGGAGGCCCCCACATAGATAGTTATTACTGCAGTCTTATTGACTGACCCTATCCCCTCCACACACACACACACACACACACACACACACACGCAGCGTGCCTCGTGGGCGGGAGGCCCCAAACGCGAGGAGTGTGTCACTTGCGGGAAAGTGGTGTACGCTATGGAGAGATTAGAAGCTGACAAAATTGTCTACCACAAAACTTGCTTCAAGTGTGTGGTCTGCAAAAAGACGCTCAGGTAAGATAATGCATTCTACTGATTCACGCACGGTACATTAAAACCGCTCTCACTCTTGTTTCCAGTACTGGGACCTACGCTGCTCTGCAAGGCAACACGTACTGCAAGGTCCACTTCAAGCAGCTGTTCAAGATGAAGGGCAACTATGACGAAGGTTTTGGCAGGGAGCAACACAAGTCAAAGTGGGAGAAAAAGATAGATGAATGAACTCATCACTCTCCAAATGAACACACTTTTAGTTTCGTTACTCTGTGTTACATTAGCTAGAGTCACTTGGTAGCTTATTTTTTGCTTTTTGCACATGTTTATTTAATAATTATTTTGTAGTCGTTTCAAACAATTATTGTTTAATCACAATATTCTTCACTCTGTTGATTGATCAATTGACATGAATGCATGATGAGTATAATTATTATTCAAACATGTATTATAAAAATATTCAGTTGTGAGTCCAGTTGTACAGTACTGTGTTCTGTTGACTGTATTCACTCTTGACAGACACGGCTAGTCTAGCCCCGCCCACTTGTGAGAGGGCGTGACAGGGAGCATGGCAAGAGAGAGTTTGAAAGGGACTCAGTCCTGCACCGTCTAGTAGCTGTATGTCCACCGTGGCATTGCGTCCAAATGCTATAAAGTGTTCGGAGAGTATGTGCAGATGCACAGCCGTGTGTGCTGGAGGGGCTACAGCGTGAGGGACAAATATACCAGCCCGGTAGTGATATAACACGTTCTCCTCCTCCACTCCCACTGTCAGGAGAAACGTCATTGAACCAACGCTAAACAGCTCCACCGTGTTAGTCGAAGGTAGCTCTTGACGAGGAGCGAAATAGGTGCCGTTCCAATAATACAGTGTCGACTTCGATTGACTGGCTACTGCTGCTAACAGTGTCTGCTCGTGCGGTATGTACAGGGAGCTCACGCCTTCTCCACCACTCACTAACGACTGATAGAACACAAACGCTCCGTTAAACCACACGTACACGACACTGTTGTGCACCAATCCCTCTCCGTCAGATCCACACAACACTATAAGGAAGTGATAGACCTCGCTCACAATGAGATGGTGAACACTTCGCGCTCCTGGTGCTGCTATAGTTTGCATCAGAATCAATTGTTCTCCGGTCCACTTGTAAATGGTTGTGTGGGCGTTAGGACCTTCACTCGTTGCCGAGGGAACGTTCACTATAGCGACATACCAGCTGTCTCCAATAGTGAATGGTGCAAGGGACGAGGGGGCGGGAAGCGTGAGGCTGTGAACCAGCGAGAGAGTATCATTGTCCTCATTGCGGTATAGGTATAGTCCAGAGAGCTGTGGTTGGCTTGGTACGTCTGACAACGTCATGATATAGCTGACTGAATCAGAGGCGGTGAAGTGGTGCGTTTGGACCACCCCCTGAGTACCAATTAGAGAGTCCTTAACAAAGAACCGTGGGCCGTTACCACCATGTTCTGTTGGGGGAGTTCATTAGCGTTAGCAACTCTTATTAATTAGAGTAAGCTAACAGTCTTACCATTCTGCGTTAATGCTCCTTTGTACACCTCCTCTAAAAATGATACCTGTTTCGAAAAGAAAAAAATATTGATATTTGTACGTACATAAAAAAAACTGCAGGGCAGCACTGTACTTAAATAAACAAGCTAAAATATAGTACAGTAGCAGCATGCAGCCAATGCACATTCAGTACAGTAGAGTTGGTTAATAAGTCCAGTACACATCTATTCTGACCTGTTTGGTGAGCCTGATGAATGAGCTGCGATTCAGCCACACTATAATTATGTATATATAGGGGGGAGAAGGAGAGTGAACACACACGCACACACGCACACACTATATTAGGAGCTTACTGGCATCACAATGCATTCCCTCAAAGCCAACAGAGCATTGACAATAATAGCCACTATCAGATCTTAAACAGACGCCACCATTCTCACAGGGTGTCTGCTCACATACGTCTGCACAGCAGGAAAAATGTGAGGGCATGCATGATTGGTTGGTTGTGTGTGGGGGGTGTAGGCCTTGACAAATTTTGTGTCTATTACCTTAAAAGGTAACTATTATTCGCTCGTACAAAATTCTGCGATTTGACTACCCCTCACATTTCGCGGGTACTAATAATTGCAGAATAAAAAAAAAGCATTAATTATTCAGACTTTGCACCCATCGAGTCAACACTCATAAGAAAATTATTATTTGCTGGTACATAAGATTTTGACTTCACTCGCAAAATTCGCAATTAATAGTACCTGCAATTAAATTTAAAGATGTCATTCTGAAAAGACAATGTGGTTGTATATTGTAGCATTAGGCCAGACAAACTTGATCTTTAGTTTAGCATCAGCACCCGCATGCTCCTATAACTAAAAAGTTTAGCAGAGAAAAATGAGCGTGGTTCCCGCAGAATAGGCGTATTTCAGCACAGCTGACGACGTTACGAGGGTTAATTGCACCAGCAACACCTATTTGATGCCTCGGGCCACGCTGGTAGCTTAATCATTCTGATGATCTTTCCACCACTTAGTGGTGTCGAGCTCTTGAGAAACATTTTCTGCTGCTAGTTCAGTGCCCTATTATTCTCAATTACGCTAGCTCCTAGAAGTCTATTATTCCAAAAAATATGCTA
>VSKX01010485.1_pt1 | contig 11866 bp, 6 predicted proteins | sample 4799481 | NCBI WGS metagenome assembly VSKX01 (sample SAMN12179537, study PRJNA552185) | sponge metagenome | biome: deep-sea hydrothermal plumes; feature: spots directly above weak diffusing fluid; material: sea water; isolation source: sponge from the Swan site of a hydrothermal vent ...
AACAGCAAGCGACGGATCTTTTGTTGATGGCGAATTTTTTAGATTTTTGCAATTGGAAATTTCTCTCCCAGGTGTCTCATCCGGAAGAGAAGGAACTCAACTTGAAATTACTTTACCAATGTCTCCACAATTTAGTATTGTAGCAGAATTGAGACCAACAATTGATGATGGATACTCTGAAATAACCAGTTCAACAGCCACCACAATTACTGTAGCAGTACCGAGAGCAAAAAGAGTGGGCACGTTTCCTGCAGATGTGGCAATCGAAAATTCCCAGCGGCTTATAGTGAGATTGCCAGATGGTTTCACGTATCTTCCAGAAGGAGTAATTTACAGTGTTGAGCCAAATTTTGGGCAAAATGGTACAATAGTTACGTTGAAAGGAGAAAATTTGCTTGGAGGTGGAGCTGATATAGACTTTGCAATGCTAGCTGGAGTATCTGCGAATGTGGTGGCAAGTAGTAACGAAATTGTGCAAGTTAAAATTATGGCTAATCCGGAAGCATCTACAGTGTTTCCACTGACTGGAAACATAGTGCTAACAGGAGATACTGGAGCCATTACCCTTCGATTAAATGGCTTTACATTTGTACAACCAGGAGCTATACTATCAGTAAGTCCTCTCCTAGGGCAAATCGGTACTCAAATAACGATCGATGGAACTGACTTGCTACAAGGTAGTGAAGAAGTGCAACAGGTTACTATTGCAGGTGTGCAAGCTGCCTTGGAAGGAACAGCGAACAATAATCAGATTATTGTGGTAGCAGATGTGAGCTCACCACAATTTGGACCTATTGAAATTATTCTTTCTAGTGGAGCCATCATTACTTCAGCAATGCAATTTGAATATTTGCAGCAAGGGGAAATCGTTAACTTAGATCCAAATTCGGGAACAGCAGGAACCCGAGTGACTATCATTGGAACAAATCTTCTTGGAGGAGGAACTTCTGTGCAACAAGTACTTCTTGGTGGCGTAGAAGCTGTTTTTCAATCGCTTACCAATGATAATATTACAGTAGTAGCACAGCGTAGCGAGCCTCGCAACTTTCTTACTGTTGAAATTATTGCCAATACTGGAGCTCAAGTTACTAGAGATTTTTTTTGGACGTATAATGAGCTTGGATTCATTTCGGCTGTTGAACCTCCAGTTGGTCAACAAGGTATTGAAGTGACTTTGCGAGGAATACAGCTATTAGGATACACCGGAAGAGCCGTTGAGGGGTGCAAATTGGCTGGAATTCCTGGATATGTAGTAGGCTTTGAAAGAGAATTTGTGATATGTCGAGCAGGATTTTTTCCTGACCTTTTGAGTATGCCCGCCAATGGTACTGGACCAGTTGAGATTATCACTGATCGTGGAGTGATTATTACGAGTTATTCAAACGTTACTTTTACATACTATGTAGCACAAATTGATACAGTGAATCCATCCACTGGAAATAATGGCACGATAGTGCAGATATCTGGAATTAACTTGTTTGATTTTCCTGGCGGTACCTCGACAATTGAATCTGTAACGTTTGGAAACACTTCAGCAAATGTGATCACAAGTTCTGACAATGACATCACTGTTCGTGTCGGACTTTCGATTTCCATGCAAAATGAAACCTTAAGGGTAACATCGTCTGCTGGCTCTTTCTTGGAGTTAGATAATGCTTGGACCTACTCTCCATCTGGTCAGATAGATTCCATTACTCCAAATACAGCTTTACCCGGCGATACTATTGTGATCAGAGGAGCCAACCTATTTCCTCCGTTGGCAATCGATGATCAGGTGATAGTGATTGTCGGTCAGACAAGATCTTCACAAGCACAAATTATTAACTCTTCTTATGTTGAATTTGTAGCCGGAGTTTATCAATCAACTGACAGCGCAGGGGATGAGCTACCTGTTCAGATAGTACACTCGACAGGAGAAATTGTTTTTAATCCTCAAATTACATTTTCATACAATATCACTGCAAGTATAATTGAGTCAGTTTTTCCTATTGCTGGATCTACTAACACAGTGGTTACAATAACGGGGAGAAACTTGACAAGAAATTTAAACGTTACACAAGTCTACCTTGCTGGAATTGCAGTTGATCGTATATTAGACAATGTTACAGATGAAGAGATCATTATTGTTGCTGGAATGGGACCTGATGCTGGTGTATTTGGAACGATTGTAGTTGAAACTAGTGATGGACGCCAATACGGACTTGCTGGTAATGCCTGGAGATATTACCCGAGAGTGAGCAGTAGTGCAGTATCACCATCTTCAGGACAGAATGGAACCATTGTGACAATTATATTCCCAGGAGATGATTCTTTTCCAATGATAGAGAATGTCACTTTTGCTGACTATCCTGTTGTTGAATTTTCCTTTGAATTTGGCAGGCTCACAGCAACCACTCAAACATTTAATTTCACAATATCTTCTGTTGTGGGAAACATTGTAATTGATTATATCGACTCAACACAACTGATAATCACTAATGCTTGGACATATCTTGAACCTGTGGAAATTTCTTCATTTGCACCGAACAACATACAGGGTTATTTCAATTCACTAATAACTATCGATGGACAAAATTTTCAAGCTGGAGGCCTAATTACTGTAATGAATGTATACCTCGCTAGCATAGAAACCGAAATCGTGTCTCAAACAGACACAGAGATACAAGTTCGAATTACCGAGGAAAGAAACTCCACTCTAGATCCTTTCATTGGCCCCGTTGTAATTTTGTCTCAAAATGATGCCACGTACACGTCGCCATTTAACTTTACCTATGTGCAAGTTCAAGTTGATTCTGTTGGACCACAGCAAGGACAAAGAGGCACTAAAATAAACATAACTGGCACTGGTTTACTTCTCGGAGGCGCAACTGTAGCTTCAATTCAATTTGGAGATACTCCAGCTATGCTAATTAATGCAACCGATTTTGAAATAATGGCATCGGCAGGCGATTTCCCACTACAAACCAATCTCAGTAATATCACGTATACAGTAAACACAGGAGCCAAACTTACTATTCCTGACAGCTGGAGATATATCATTCCTGGTGAAATATCTTCTGTAAGTCCAGAGGAGGGAGGAATGGGCACTATCGTTACCATAATGGGAACGAATCTTTTTGGCGGTGGTGAAAGTGCAGAAACAGTTTTTCTAAACAATGTTCCTGCACAGAGTATTGTAACAAACTTTGATAACTTGATACAAGTAGTTGCAGGTCAAACAGCAACGGCACTTTCTCCAGGCAATGTTCAAGTGATATCAAACACTGGAGCTGTAACAGAATCATCATCAAATGTAGCTTACACGTTTCTTACACCAGGAAGAGTATCGAATAGTCAACCACGAGAAGGCCAGAACGGAACAAGAGTGACTATTGATGGTTCGTTTCTTCACAATGGAGAAGGTGTGAATCGAATCCTCCTTGCTGGTGTGGAAACAACAATTGAAATGACAAATGAAGACCCATTACTCCCCGGTTTTCCCAGCATTTTTGTAATAAGAGCAGGCCGCCCTTCTACTCCGCACTCCTTTAGTGGACCAATAACAATAATTTCCCATTTCAACACCATGTCAGTCAGTGATTTTAATTTTACTTACATTTCAGAAGGCATTATATTCGATGTAACCCCTAATGTAGGACAAACTGGAACACAAGTGACTATCAGTGGTGAAAATTTGCTTGGTGGAGGAAGCAGCATTCAAGCAATATTTTTAGCTGGAATTCAAGCTAACATTACTGGTATTCCTACTGATACTATTGTTCAAGCGTCTGCTAATCCTTCGCCAGGAGCTAAACTAGGAGATATTGTGCTGATTTCCAACACTGGTGCATATGTGCGGAGGGTGGACGGTTGGATTTATGTTGAAGAAGGAACAGTGACGGACATTCAACCTCACCAAGGACAATGGGGGACTATTATTACTATCACTGGCCAGAGATTGCTATCGGGTGGAAGCAGTATAAGCCGTGCTTTTCTGAATAATGTACCATTGACGGTAACTTCAAGTTCCGTCACTCGTGTGGTGGCTCGTGTTGGACGGCCTGATTCTCCTGCTACATTCAACACATCTACTGTTACTTTGGTTGCAAACTTTGGTGGGACGCTTGTTCAAGAAATGCAATGGATGTTTCTCAATCAGAGTTCAATTGATGCAGTTGTACCACAAAATGGCTTTGGAAATATGGACGTAACGATTGTTGGTACAAATTTATTTGGAGGTGGTACGCAAATTTCATCAGCAATTCTTGCATCAATTCCTGCTACGTCAATCTCTGCAAATGACACAGTTGTGCAATTTAGATCAGGTTTTAATATCAATGGACAGCAAATGGCTGGTGATGTTATTCTTGAGTCTAATACTGGTGCCATCACTGTCGCAGAAAATAGTTGGACTTACAACAATGAATGCCCCATTGGCCAATATGGAATGCTTTCTAGCTGTCAACCATGTGATCTAGAATGCTCGATATGTGATGGGCCTAACTCAGTAGACTGTTTTACTTGCCGTAACTTTGCTCTCGAGCTAATAAACTCGACGGATAATGTTCAATGTGTACCTTCCTGTGCTAATGTATCAACATTGGGTGAGCTTAGGTTCTGCAGAGATGCATGCGAGTCAAATGAATATGCACGGGTCGGTATTGAAAGAAATGTCTCTGGTATTTTCTGCTACCCATGCAATGATCAATGCGATGTTAACCTAGGCTGCTCTGGCCCAAATGCAACAGAGTGTGGTGGATGTGCTGAAGTTTTTCATGTGCTAAATCAGACGTGCATTGACGAATGTCCAACTGGAACGTATGAAGATGAACTCAGAAGGTGTGTACCTTGTGACAGTCAGTGTACATTTGAAGAAGGTTGTACCGGGCCAAACTCAACTGATTGCAATCGTTGTTCTAATGTGTTTGTTTCAATCACATTGATGGACGGTCTATTCAGTGACTCTTGTCTGGACAGTTGCCCAAGGTTATATTTACAACAATCTGCAAGTAATTTGTGTGCACCTTGCGACGACCAGTGTTTAGAAGGATGCAGAGGATTGTCTCCTTTCGATTGTGTGAGCTGCGAAGGTGCTTCTTTTGTTTTTCCGAATGGAACAAGGAGGTGTTTATCTACATGTAATGCCGATCCCATGAGGCTAACATTTTACGAGGACTCAGAAAGGGTGTGTCAACCATGTAGTAGAACCTGTTCACCAACTGAAGGGTGTGTTGGTCCCACATCATTTGATTGTAACAGCTGCAGGCTGGTTGCTAACAGTAACAACACAATACCTACGCTGAATGGTGAATGCCTAAACGTTTGTCCCAATATCAACAGCAGTTACACATTTTATGCTGACGATAATACAAACCAATGTGAACCTTGTCACAGCACTTGTGGAAATGGTTGTACTGGTCCCTTATCATTAGATTGCATTCTACTGAGGAGTGCATTTGCAGCCGAAGGAGGTGCTATCGCCATATTTATAATTTTTATGCTTATTGTAGTATTTGCTCTGGTAGTTTTGGTTGTATATGTAGTATACCAAAGAAAACGTGGATACTTGTACAAGATAGAAAACGGTGATGATACCATTGAGCTAAGATACCGTGACACACAACTCAGTACTCTATCAAATGAAGAAGCAACTGTAAAGCACAAAGCTGAAGGAGGAGCAGATGAACATGCTACAAAAAATATGGAAGTAATGATGAATGAGGGTGCTTCAGACGGTATTAAGAAAAGCGATGGAGAGCTAGGGAATCAAGACCTTAATCTCTACACAGTAATGCAACCAGAGCCATGCTACTCTGTACCTACGCCTAAGAGTGAAAGAAAAGCGGCAGAAACTGAGGAACTTCCTCCACGGCCTGAACCATACGAAAAGCCAGTTTCTGAGGGACAAAAAGATACAAAACCTCCTCCCCCCAGACCACCATCCCCTACACCTGAACCCGACGGAGAATTGTACACAGACATGGAAGCCGGAGTGCAGGAGGTACACGTCAATCCTGGAGTCATGGCTGAAGAAGAATACTCAGATATGGCTCCAGCACCTATACACCCCATAGAAGCAGATATTTATGATGAAGCTACAGCTGTACCACCTTCAGATGGTAATACTATGGGGAAAAAACAAGATGAACAGCCTCTCATAGATGATAATTTATATGAAGATACTGAAGCTGCTGTTGCACAAGCCATAGAATATAAAAGAGTTTCAAGAGACGAACCGTTTCAAGATAGCCAGAGATTTTCAGTTGCATCTGACAAGGCTCCGGAACTTCCTTCAAGACAAGCACCAAAAAAAAGGTATTCAACTCCACTGCCAGCAACGCCTTTGGAAAAATCACTCTCTAGCTCGTCTGTCAGTCCGATTCGCACACAGCCAGCTGCTGTAGCTGACGACATTTATATAGAACCAATGGGAGGACCCATTGAAGAGTGTCTGTACGAGGAGCTCCCTACCGATGTACCTATAGTCGAGTCTGAATATAACGAGATTCCTCTGCCACCAAGAGCAAAGAACTAATTTTTAAGACTGTAAAAATAGCTTTACATATGCAATAACTAGGTCTAAATAATTATTGTTAGTGTTGTTTTTTTAATTTGTTGTACTGCTGACAAAATTAATAGATAATAAAACTTTAAAAGTGTCTTTAAAAGTGACAAATTGCCATATAGGAGACTAGAATACAAAAATAAAAAAAAATGGGGAAAAGGGGAGGGGGGACTTTAAATACTATTGCTGCATTGCTAGCAATCCATTTTGAATCAACAGTTTAATCTTTTCTTGCAATGGCCGGTTCGCTGTTCGTGACATTCTGCATATTAGAATAGAAAGATTGTTAATGCATAATTATACCGATGGGTAACAGGTATTGGTCACCTATGAGCTGCTTCAGGGTTGGTTTTGAGTAAATGTAATAGTGTCTGAACTTCCTCATCTTCCAACAGTTTCCTGATCTCAGGTTTAGCTAAAATTTCTTTAACTGTATCTTCAGTGGAATATGCACCAACCTCTGTGATCAGAGGAGTAGTTTTACTTTTCGTAGGATTCATCTTCTCCTCTTGATCAGCAAGTCCGGTAAAATGGCCCCCCATTAACGAGCAGAAATCTTGCAGAAAGCCTCTCATCTGTGGTCAGAGCAACATGACGGCTGTGTAATACCATGGTAGAAAGCATACAATGTTATTAAAACACCTCTTTGTTGTCTTGCACAGCAGCCATAGCTTTATGTGGGTTTTTCTGAAACTCTATCAAAAGCTGTGAAAGGGCAGGGTCTTGGAACACTTTCGAAAGATTGGGATGCTTCTCCACCTTGGAGAGCAGGTCTTCAGTCACCCAATCTGCATATTATTCATAAATCAGTGGAGGTAAGAACTCAATTACCTTTTCTAAAGGCCAATTAATGAGTGGAGGTATAATAATTATGATTGACCTTTTTCAAATCGTGCCGTACCTTCTCTGATTCTTAATGTACAGCTTTGAAACAAACATCACCCACCATTCTTTTCCAGAAAAGGAAAGGAATCTTTCATGGCCTCTTGTACTTCAGGCAACTCTAAATCAGAGGCTTTAGATTTTTTTATATGAGGAATTTCATCCGTGTTTTGTTCAACTTTCTCAGAGCTTGCAGCTTGCTTAGACAGCTTTTTTGTAGCAGATTTCTTTTCAGGAGGATCGGAAAAGAGAAAGCCTTTTTTGAATCCACTAAATCCACCCTGCACTTGCTTCTCCTTTGATTTTATGGCTGTCTGTTTCTTCTCAGTGGGTTTTGATGCTGCCTTAGCGGATTTACCTCTGTACCTAAACTTTTCAAGCTCATCAGACATGTCCTCTAAAGGAGGGACTTCATCTGGAAAAATACAGATTGTACATGTAAAGCACTGTGTTGTTGCACACTTTACACATTGATTACCTTTTTCTTCAGCCATTGTTTTCTAATAAAAGCACAGCTGTAGCGTCTGTGTGTAGCACGTGACATGAGGGAGAAAAGCAAAAACAATGTCTGATCTAGAGCCGTGTGATCATCTAGCCACAGAAGCAAGTAGTACTGTTGAAGAAGATATCCCTATAGACCTACTGCCTCCCGAAAGAAACAGGGAGCAGCACCAACATCAGACGTGTCCTTACTTTGGGGATACGGCTTCCCTCTGGCTTAGTCATGAATGATATTGTAACACTGTGTGGCAAATTTACTCAGCTACTGAAACTATGTCTAGTCTTGTGCCTATAAAGAGATTTCTGCGACGACTGAAGCAATATACTAGTCTAAAGTTTCTTTCTACTTCACCTGATTCGTCTGGTTCCATCGGTGCACTGTGTAACGAACTTAAAGCATTTCCTCCAGGCAGCAAAAGTCTACGTCATTTAGATCAGCTTGGTCGGTTGGTAACTCAGCTGCACCGAAAGCCAGAATGTGCTCGAGAAGCGTGGGACAATGGAGTGGTGCCCACACTAGTTGAGCTGACCGACTGTGGACAGTCAGAGATGGAGTCCCAGGCCAGAATGGCTCTCTGTTTGCTTGGTTATGCCCCTCCGTATGCTGGGAAAGGCTTGCGGATACTGTCAATAGATGGAGGAGGAACAAGGTGAGTTATGAGCACGAATGTGTACGTCTGTGTTGCAATAAGCAGGCTCAGGGAGGTCTAACAACGGTGTGTTTGAATATGACATTATGCATGTCCAATTATGCATTTTCAGAAGTGCACAGTTGTCAGACCTCCTTTGGGCCACATAACTTTTGTGGTGTAGATGTGTTTAACAGGAGTCTTCATGTACTCCTGGTTTTAACTATTATTTATCACCATGTTTCCCCCACCGTATGTCTCAGAGGTCTTATCCCTATTGCAATCCTAAAGCATTTAGAAACAGTGTGCCGTCTCCCAACTCATCAAATGTTTGATTATGTGTGTGGAACGAGCACCGGGTCTCTCATAGCTGGCCTCCTTTGTGTCAAGAAGGCTCCTATAAAGGAGGTGGAGAGTATGTACCATGAAATGAGCACTAAGGTGTTCAAAATGAACAATCTGATGGGACTCTCTCAACTCTTTCTCAATCATGCTTTCTATGATCGTGACCTGCTGTTAAAAATCATCAGGTAGGTACTCGAGCCTGAACTCCCTGGCAGGTACTGTCTGGGAATTGTGGCCGGGAGAGGCAACTAGGCACTGGCCGACTGTACATGTGTATTTAATGACATCATGTAATTCGCGCTAGCAGTGTTGTTATTTTGCTTCAGAATTTGAGTAACCTCTTTCCTCTAGAACTGCTTTCTCTATACACAGGGCCAACGAGGAGGCGGGCTGTCTGATGTACGAAACCTCGCGACTAAAGGGTGTCCCTAGACTGTCTGTAGTGTCTACTGTTGTCAACCGACCTGTAATTCAACCTTTCCTCTTCAATAACTACCGTCATCACCCTGACAACCTTGAGGATGCCCACTACTTGTCTTCTTGTGATGTAGTCGGGTGGGAGGCTCTTATGGCAAGCACTGCTGCACCCGGTTACTTTGAGGAGGTACCGATTGGGCCCTATGTACATCAGGTGATTGATGTAACTCTTTTGCTCACTCTTAGTGTGTGTCATGTACAGGTGTATGTGTACATACCCTGTTATCCACACCATGTTATGTACTACGCTATGAAGCACTTCGTTATAGTCTTGCTCTTTTTTTTACCTAGGATGGTGGTATACTTACTAACAACCCCTGTGGTATTGCACTGCACGAGGCACGTCTCCTGTGGGGCAAGGCTACTCCTATTGAGTGCATTGTCTCTCTGGGCACCGGGCTATATAGAAAAAAGCCACCCAACAAGAACGTGGCATTAGGAAAGAAAGAATCGACTTCTCTGAGAGACAAGCTCACTAAAATTGTTGCTAGTGCTACTGACACAGAAGGTCAGTAGTCGACTTTGCACAAGACAAAAATTATAATTATAGACATACGTAGCCATTAATTTGTGGTTTGTTTTACTTTAGCTGTTCACACAATTCTCAAGGATGTGCTCCCGGCCTCTGTATACTTTCGGTTTCAACCTGACCTCAGCGAGGACATACTGATTGACGAGAGCAACCCTGAGAGGCTGGAGCAGCTGGTACGAGATGCAGAAAGGTATCTGAGAGCTAATCCAGAACTTGTCCAACAAGTTGCAGAAAGTCTTACAGCTCCTAAAACTTCAATGCAGAAAGCGCAAGACTGGGCAGACACTTATTGGAACAAACTAGCACACAATTTTAGTTAGATAAAAATTAATGAATGGTTGTGGTTTTTATTGCGTTTCTCAATTACTAATTTTGGTAGGGAAAATTCGGTCAGGAGGTAAAGGTCAAAGTACATATAAAATAACCAGTGAAGTTTCATCATTCTGGATCTCTTGGCTTCTGTCCGGCCTTAGGCCCCCTATTATAAAAGTTAAATCGTCAAGTACTACATCTAACAATTAAAGAACAAATGGCGAACCTCTTCAAAACATTTGTCACTAAAACTTCTCATCTGGTGCTCAGTGCACAGTTGCCTGTAAGATCAAGCAACAGTGTCATCAGGTTGTCTCGGTGTAATCAAAACCATTCAGCTGTCCTATTTAGATCCTTTAGTAGCGGTTGGCCCAACCAAGCCAAGCAAACGTAAGTAAAATGAGTGTGCGAGGCATGAGTGTATACATTCTTCACGAATTACTTTTGTACTATAATAAATCTATTTGCGCGCATTCACCTGGTCCCCCCCCCCCCTCCCCCCAGAAGTAAAATGTACACTATATTATTCACTGATAAAACATAGTGATATTTTGACTGGCTAATCCTACAAAAATTTGAAGCCATAGTTAGACGTGGGGTTTCATCAGAAACAGAATGATACTTGAAATATTAGAATTCATCGAAGTATGACCAAGATGCAGTGCAAAAACGGAGGACCAGGTGAACGCGAATAGACTTTAGTACCTAAGACCTCTAGCTAATTAGTGCAATACATACGGTAAGCTCCACGAAAAACACGTTGAATTTCTTTTGTGCTTTTGGCAAATGTCGCCAGGTGTTCGGAGGGTTGCATATTATATAATTAATCAGAAGTCTTACGGTACATACTATAGCAGTGGCGGATTTAGGGTGGTTCCTAGGGTTCCATGGAACCCCCTTTTGGTCCAAACTTTAAGGCTACAGTAGTACTTCAAGTAACTCACTGAGTCAAGGTCCAGATTGCAACACGTCACCGTCCTAGCTGAGCAAGCTAGTCTAAGAGATAATACAAAAGCTGAGCTAAATCTAGGTAGATAGTAAGCTACTGTACAGCTATTATAGCCGCAGGTCTCCAGAATAAGCAGGTCTCCAGAATAACTATAGTACTACCTCGGGTTCTACAGCTAGCTAGCTAGCTTACTATCTACATCATAACTGCTCACACGTACACGTAATACAGCCCGGATATTATACAAAGAAGTGGGCGTGGCCTAAAATTTGGCGGCGCGCATAAGCGTGCCTGTGGATGCATGGACACCCCATTACGAATTTCTTGTATCCGCCACTGCTTATTGTAAAGGTATTGTCTGAAGCTGAATTTAAATATAAGAACAATGGTGCAAGGAATATATTGAGTTGGTTAAAGTGTGGCCAAGTGATCACTAGACCTCAAACTGTTACATTTGAGGCAGCACACAATTCAGTAACCAAATTGAATGTGAGGGATTTACTTTTAGTAGAGCAGTGATGAGTGAGAGCGAGATACTTGACCACTTCCAAGTGTCCCTTTTTGCAAGCCAGAGAGAGTGGAGTGTCTCCAGCCTTGTTCACTGTAACTGTATACACATGTGTGGGTGTACTGAGTGTTGCAGCAGGTGCATTAATCAACAACTTACTGTTGGGATCACAATGACACTCCTTCAC
>VSKX01064885.1_pt1 | contig 11866 bp, 12 predicted proteins | sample 4799481 | NCBI WGS metagenome assembly VSKX01 (sample SAMN12179537, study PRJNA552185) | sponge metagenome | biome: deep-sea hydrothermal plumes; feature: spots directly above weak diffusing fluid; material: sea water; isolation source: sponge from the Swan site of a hydrothermal vent ...
CATATTAATGACAATAAAAATGTTTACTATAAGCAGGCCAAGAGCTGCACACCTGAGCACTGTAATTACAGCGATAGCACATGCAGCACTGCATGCAATTACAGCTAGTACACATGCATGCAGTGCGTCTTACAGCACCCCCTTCCTGGAAATCCTGGCTACGCCCCTGAGCAGAGCTCGTTAGTTCAGAGGCGTAGGAAGCTCATTGACAATGGTCAGGCAAAAACAGAGAGCGAAGGATCAGATTATGACTAAGCGGCTGTTATTCGAACCTAAACCGGGGATCTGATTCAGTGTTTCGAATAATAGCCGCTAAGACTTTCGCGGGCTCATTTTGTCCGTTTAATGTTTCTCGCATTAGTGACCACTGCCTTTATTATGCCAGCGATACGGTTGAAACCTGACCAGCCGATGGCTACTGCCCTGCGAGTCAGTGAAGCTAGAAATATTGGTCAGGCATTTGCCTGGGCTGCCCTCCCTGCTCCTACGCCACTGCTATATATCTTGTTCCTTTTTTTATCGAAACCGATTCCATGATATGATTTCAAAAAGCATGCATGCGTGTATGCAGTTTTATTATAATTGCAAACATTATAGAAACATAGAGCTATAGAAAAGCATTTAGTCCTAATTATAATATCCCACTTGAGTGTATGAGCTATATATACTTGTTCCTTTAACTATAATTTATATAGATTGCCCTGGGCTACACACTACTCTATATATCCTTCAGTATAGCTATGGCACAAACCTCTTCCATGAATTTTACTGTATATATACCAGGCTGCTATAAATGGATCCATGGTGCATGAACTGACTCGAAATTGATGACTGAGCATGCAGTTTCTGAGACACGCTCTAAACCACAAAGCTTCCATGCAGTTGATTCTTCAGTCTTCTTAGGAACAAATTTTAAAGCTTTGTTAGTTGAGCTTCACTTGCTGCATGGGAGTCAATAGCTTTGTTTGTTCCTGCATGTGGCTTTTTGTTCGAGAGCACTATATATAGGGACTGCTAGCTCGTTTGCGTTTTTTGGATAGATCTACATCTGTATATAGATCTATCCAAAAAACGATATGAATCAGTTACTGTATATACGTTGACATGTTGCTATTAGTACGGCGAGGTGATTTTAGTTATAGCCAATGAAAAGTGCATGGGATCTAAAAATCAGTCGGAGCATGTGCATCGGGCTATTATATGGGTTATAATTATACGAAGATAGTTATACAAATATTGCTGTTCTTTCCATAATTATAATAATAGGCAGGTTCGAGGTAGTGATTCCACGAGGTCACTCCACAGAGAGTGTTATAGCATTGAGGAATATCAAGTACGCTGACAGATACCTGTGCATTGACAGTAAAGGAAAGATCAAGCTACATGATGTGAGTTCTATATTGTCTTATCTTGAACCTAGCTATATAGTATGAGTAGAGATGAGCCAATAAATTATAATTACTTTATATATAGCTAAGCATGATCTATAGTGCATGTGTAACCGATAGAACATGATTATGATTAGGGGCCACTGTCAGTTGTGATTGTGTTTTTGTCACTATAAACTTTCTTCTATTGCGTGCATGCATGCATGCAGGCAGGCGATGCTCAGCAGTAGTTATTAGGCATTAATAAATGCATGACTGACCATACACTACAAATCTTCCTATAGCTACATACTGAGACTTAATTCAGCCAAATCAACAGAGACTGGAAGCAAAAAACAGTTAAGTTTAAAGCCCATGCATGCATGCGCTTTAAGTAGATAGTGAAGTTTAGCATTGCTTATATACACAATCATGCAGCAAAACTGCAATGGGTGTGGTTTCTAATAATGCTGACGTCAGTATAATATAATGAAAAACCCAAGCGGGCGGGTGACCAGAAAAACACAATCACAACTATAGTGGCCTTAGCTATAATGAAACTCAATTCCACTTTATATGTATATATAGGGCTACAAGGACAGTTGTGACTTCTTTGTGAATGAAGTGTTTTCTTGCTTTGTGACCTTTGAATCTGCTCGAAGTGATGGCTTCTATTTGGGTATCAAAGCAAAGAGTGCTGTCCCTGATGCCAGCAGCATCACCTCCGACAGCATAGAAGCCCAGTTCACTATAATTGCAGATGTACATGCATGCACACACAATGACATGTATAAATTATAGTAATATTCATTATAGTACTGCATTAATGTAATGTGAATTGGTGCATAATATACACCAGCTATTATGCATGGTTATTTTTTTGGCTATACTATAATATACTCCACACACATGCACTCCTACACACACCGTATGCATGCACAGAAGATGATGACTTTGAACCCATCATCAAAGTTGACTGCATTCAGCGAGGATTCACTTATGGTATAGTGTATAACTAAAAAAATAATCACATATTGTACTTCTAATTGGTATCACATAGGGACATGTTCACGACAGAGATGTGATTCGTCTGTACTCTCATCGAAGATACCTGGGGGTTGACAAAAAGGGAAAGATGATGCAGAACCATAATGCTGAAAATCCTGACTGTAAGTTTGGAAACTCTGAACAACAGACACATTGGGAGCAATAATTATATATAAAGTTATGGCAAATGTCGTTTGTAGAGAGGTTCTCCCTTGTTCAGAGGCTCAATACACTATAAGTTTTGTGTAGGAAATTGAAAATTAGGAGGGAAAGACTGTCCTTTAATTGTAGAGAAGTGTATTTAGCTAATAATATTATTGTCCGTTTCTCAGAGTGTCCTTTATTAGAGGTGCATGCAACTCAATTTTTTCACCAACATGCAGGTTTTTTTTTACTGTAAAATGAGTTATTAAGATACACCTATAATTTATAGTCTCAACGTGAGAATCATTGTGCCCTAGGCTGGATATAGAGAAGGGTACAGGGTACATAGATAAAATGCAATTTATAAATTATGCTGCCTGCTTGTAGGTTGGTTCATACTGTTTGATCGTGGCATGGGAATTGTCTCACTGCAAAGCCACAAGCACTCTGGGTACTGGCTGAGAATCAGTAACAGTCAACTTGTCGCCAAGGTATAATTTGATATAATTATCTTTATTGCTCATTTTCTCTAACTATAATTATAATTATGCTTGAAAAACACCCTTGAAAATAGATAATTCGGCTATTAGAGCAACATGGTTGTAGGCATTGGTTGTAGAATTTTCAATAGGCATCGAAAATTATAATGGCTAAGAAAAAATGCATGTGAATCTCTAAACATTGGTGATACCCTAAAATTATTATAGACTGTAATGTCATGCATGCATAATTATAGCATGCATGTATGCAGGTAATATGTTATCTCATATAAGGCGTGCCGGCACCACTTGAGTTATAGAAGGACCATTTAACCACCTAGCTTAGGTACCTCTAACATTGATCTTTTACATGCCAAGCTCAAATCACCAATTGTCATTTCGGGGAAAAAACATAAGTAGCTATAGGTGAAATATTATTGAAAATGGGCTGTTGATGAATTTGAGCCGAACATAGAGCTATATATACTGTCTATAGCTAGTTTTGTGTGGGCTATCGGGTTTTCTTACTGTAATGGCCCTATTATTATACTATAGATGGGTTAAGATTATTCCATATAGCCCCAGCATGAATCAATGCGCCTCATACATGCTGCTATAACTATAATTTTATAGGCGCTACAATAGAGGGGGATATATAGATATATAGGGTATAGATAGATATCTATAGCTATATATAGGGTAAATTGAAGATCTATACTGCTTGCAGGTTGGTTCACACTGTTCATATTATACATGTGAACTTTCACCATGCAACAGAACCAAAGTTATATGGCCAATTGAACACAAAATGCACTATATAAGTTGAATTAAGCTTAGTTTTTACAGTAGATGGTACGACCACACTATATATGTTTTGTACATAATTATGTATAGGGGATGCTTGGATCTGATGCTCTCTTTCGTGTGAAGGAGTCTGCTGATCACTTGGTGTGCTTTGAGTCACTGCTTCAGCCAGGATTGTTTGTACTACCACCTCTACGTAGCACAGTCACAGCTCCATCGCCACTTTTTACATTAGAGATTGTTCTGTGAGTTGGTCCATCTTGTTACTGGCACCTTACTTGTTATTTTTCAATTTTTCAGGTTACCACAAACTACATTGTAGCTAGATTATTTGAAACTGAAAGTCAAATATGATGTATTGTGTTGTAATTATAATGTGTAGCTATAATTATGTCCATATACATGCACTCACAATGTTCGTATTTCTAATTATTCTGCACGAATATTTGCGGCCCTCAATCGTGATAGATATCTTCGAAATCTTTTTATTACAATTATTAAGCAACATAATACTGTCATTAATTAGCATACAGAACATAATGAAAAATATGAGTGATTTTATATGCTAAGTACAGTATTTTCTGTAATTCTGTCCCTCATCTGTGTCCATAATCAGCTGTTCGTCACCCTCGCCTCTGTCTCTCATTATTCGGAGAGTGTAGGACGTACTCTGACAAAACTCGTCCCTCATCTGGGACGACACTTCGTCGGGAGAGCCTTCCACATTTGCCAACTCAGCCCTTCTTGTTTCTATCTTCATACGAGCAACTCTGAAAGAGAAATGATTTATCGTGACAGTCAGTTGTATATAACACTGGGACATTAGCTAAGGAAAGCTATAAGTAGCTACGAATACTTAATTTATAAGAGAAGAGAGAAAGTGAACATTAATTGTTACCTTACAACTCTGTACACTGACAGACAAAGGCAGAGAGCAATGAGCAGCAGAATGGGCATATAATAGAGACAGTATAGCAGCCATCTCTCAGCTCTCACTTTCAGCACATCACCAAACGACTCTCTCACTAGTGAAGTTGTGCTCAACAGGAGCAGCAATATCATGTTCAATAACACTGCCACTTCGCAAGCATTTGCTATGGCTGACTTATATGGCAGGAGATAAGCATACACTGTCAATGTAGCCACAAGGACTACGGTCACATACACCTGTATACGTAGGACATATACACTGTTAAAAAAATGGTGTGCTGGACCAGGAGTACACGTTACATTTAGCACACCAATGTACATATATAGTCACTGGTTCATAACACATTTAGTGTGTTAGTAAACATTTTTTACTGAGACACAGGTGTGTTCATTAGCACACTCTCCGTTAGGTGGTTTAATGTAACGTGTACTCCCAGCACCATTTTTAACAGTGTAGGCATAACTATCTATAGTGTTAAGTAAAACTTACTGTATTTAGAGGAACTGTGACTATAATGATTAATAGTAGCAATCTGCGGCCCAGTTCTATTCCAGCTGACCACTGAAGACTTTCCTTGTAGGAGGCAGTCAGTGGAAGAAGCAGTTTCTTGAACCGTCTTGGTTTCTGTTAAAATAGACAAAGGTCACAATTGAAAAATGTTGAAATTAGTAATTCAAAGCATTAATTTTGTCTATATAGGACAGTATACAGTCTTGTGCAATGCAATTTTATTTATTATACAAGATAAGGCCTTGGCCAACTAATGGAAGGAAGAAGACGATGTACTTTTGACCACGATAATTAATTAAATTTTAGTCAATTTTATGCAAGAAAGATTAGCTATAGCTATATAATCAACACCTTGAGTGTAACGATGATGACAGCAATGACAGTGGAGGAACAGACCAGTAGAGTGAGGATTGCCAGAACAGCCAAAGCAGCGTGCCATTCACTGAAACACTGTACACTGCCGTCCACATACCAACGCTATACAAACATCAAACACTCTACATACAGTATAGAACTATAATTGTACAGAAAAAAAACAGTAGCTATATACATGCACTTGATGTATGAACATCTTGTTGTTGTCTTTTATTTGTATTTACAGTAAACTCACTGGAGAGGTTGTTCCGTTTGATTCTGGCAGCATTGGACAGTTGAGCACAGATAGGGAGGTGTGCACTAGCCCAGGGTAGAGTAGGACCACTATCAACCAGTACCCATGATAACTCAACGATCTCTTACGAAGGTAGTGACTCTTCCTAAAAAATTATTTCAACAGTAAAAATGTTACGAGTGTTTCATTGACAATTAATACATGTGCATATTTAAGTATCGATTGGCTATAGATATTGTGCCAGTTTTTGTTTGTTGGCTAGTAATAATATGACATACATCGTACGTTTTGATTGTAAACGTAAGGGGAACATTATATTGTCTTCTCCTTTGAAAGATTGCTCTAGCTATTTATCAGTTTGTCATCAGGAGTCAACTGTATAACTATAATGTGTATACCTTGCTACCCACACTATGGTGAGTGTCAACGCAGCAGTAGTGGCAGGCACGTAGCGAAAGAGGTACGATAATAAAGGACTGAGATTACTATACAGACAGAAATCGTACACAAAGTACAGTCCCAGTGTGTTCTGAGCATAAGCCATCTGTTGGAAGCATAAAATCATTTTACCACTGGTGTACACACACTGTAACCATCACGAACTTACATAAACAGCCACATTGTGAAAGCTGTTTGGAAAGTAGCTCATCGTGTGCGGTATAATCTGCATGCATGCATGGAATCATTAATTCCTCTCACACATAAAATTATATTATACCTAGATAATAATGTCTTACTTGTATGTAGAATATGAATGAATGTATCCAATTTGGTATTGGTTGGTTAATGACTACAATTAGTATCAGGACACAGATGTCCAAGAACACTATACAGGGTAACAGACAATTCGAGTTAGGACATAGCTATAGTATGTAGTAGATGCATGCATGCATACCTACGTACTATATGCCATATACAGTCATCTCTCACAAAAATGGACACTTCTGGCTTTGTTCTTTCTATACAGTTCCATTTACCATTGTATACGTCAAGTTAACAATTGGTAAGTGCATGGCTCTACAATAATCATAGATAATAATAGTATTTGGTTCCACGAGTTTGTCCTTTCGTAACGAATGCAAGCTTGAGATAGCCAACTGTAGATCCTAGCTAAATACAGGTTTAACTGTGCAATAGCATGAATTTATTGAGGGAGTTTAATTGTTCTGTGTTATATTACAAGCATGTTTGGGGCTGAGAGCATGCAGTGTTCTTTATTGAGAGTGTCCCCTATACTTTAAGAGAGAGTTGACTGTGTATACACCAGTATATACGTAGCTACTTGTAACAATCTAGTAGCTTTTACCGTACTATTTGTGCTAACTCACCCAGAAGAGGTAGTAAACCGATGAGTCCGTCTGAGCAACTGACACACTTGTTGAGGAGAGCACTAACTCCATAACCACTCTCACACAACCCACACAGAACTCCTGTGCAGCATGTACACACACTGAACTGTGACTGTAAATGACCAATGCTGGGTTTGTACACATACATGCGTACATGCATGTACATGCGTACAGGGTGTACAATTAATGTTGACATGCTTGCTCATTCAGGTTATACAAAAAATGGTGATGCACATGCATACATGCATAAAATGATTAACTGCAGCTACGTATACTATACTATAGTGTAATAACATGTAGAGGAGGTATACATGACACATAATAATTATATACCAGTATAATGAAATTATTATGCTAGTATATATTATGTGTCATCATGTATATACGTGAGACGACTACTACATAATATTAACCATTGATGGACCTCATATTATACTTGCCCTGTCTGTGTGTTGCGCACTGATGGTCCTGGTTGCTGTGTGTGTAGGTGTGTACACAGGTGTGTGGGCCCAGACTGCTGTTGAGGGAGCACTGACAGTAGCCAGGGGGACATGGGTAGAACAGCAGGTTGGGAGTGACCTCCTCAACATACCCAGCCCAGTAACCATCCTGTATAGGGCAGTTAACCAAGTAAATATCCTATAGACAGTGCTATACTGTTTTTTTTACATTGCATTGCAAACGTAGAACATACAGTATTGTAATCCAGATGTTTTTACCAGCTGATGCACTTTGTATATAGCCACACAAAAAATATCTGGAGCAGTATAATAATGTAAAATGATAAAATCTATATTTTGTTTATAGGTGAGGGCAAAATACTTCGATATATATAGCAAAGAGAGAGAAGGGAAAAAGCCTTTAGGTAAACAATGTTTTATTTGCCTTTATTATGACATTATCTTGGTCTTCTTCACATTGAATGATTTCAGAGATGTTCATGCACTGACAGGTTAGTTTCTGATCCAACTGAGCAGCACTTAGCGAGGTGGTTTCAGTGAGCTTGTATCCACCAGGACATCTGCTTATACCAATCGAGAAAGGTATGTCTACTGTCTGTATAAATAAGGCCTATGCATACAATAAATATTAATGGCTTATAAGAGGAATTAGACTCTGGCTGTTTAGCACATATACGCCTATGAACCCCACCTGCAAGAAACTATATGCGCCTAACAGGTATATAGTGTGCGCTTATAATAAAGAGTGGCATTGCTTTAGCTATACTACCAGTAAATTGAAACAACAGCCAAACCTGTGAATTGAATGTCAAAAAAACAGTGTAGACATGCAAGATGACAAGTGCCCCAGTGTCAGAGGAGTCTATTTTTCTTCATGAAAGTGTGCTCAGAGCATGCACTTAATTAATAAACCATGCGTTGTAGCGGTAAGAATCTATGCGCTTATTAAAACATGTGCTTAATTGACAAGGTGCGCTAAACAACCAGAGTCTATACGCACGGTATATGCATGATTGTAAAAATTAAAATGAAGTCCCTTTCTCAGAGGGTCTTTTATCGGAGATATAACTCAAAACAAGAGCCCTATATAGCTACAGTATTTCCTTGGTTAGTTTCCACGGACACTATTAATTTCAACTGCTGCAGACTGCGGAATCTATTCAAGGGCGGAAACTATATTCAAGGGTGGAAACTAGTAATGTGTGTGCTTGTGCACATGCGTGCTAAATAGAATATAACTAGTAATGATAGAAATGGACTCACCCTGGCCTCACTGTTTTACATGTACAGTTGCGAACTTAGCGTATATAGCGCTCTAGCATTAAACTACAAAATTAGAAACTACAGAACAGCTAGCTATATATACTAGTAATCATAACTACTAACTGTTATCAAGTTCACTCGTCACAGCTAGCTATCGAATGGATCGCCCCCATCTCACTCTCGGGGTTCAGCAAGTGTTTTGTCTGACTGGGATTTTATGATGGAGGCTGTCTCCTCTGCTGGCTGTCCCTTGTTCAAACAGTAGATTTTCTCATCTTCAATGCCATCTGTAAACAGATAGTCCACAGGCTTTGAAGGACTTGACAGTATTTGACCGCGCATGCGCAGTATATACCACGTGGATGTGCGGACACTATTCAAGGGCGGATACTATTCAAGTGCGGAAACTAATCAAAGACACTTTCACCTTTTTTGCTGCTGTATATTATTATAAGCGTGCATTAGCGTGCCAAATTATACAATTATACAATTTTTGTTGAGTGGATGCATTATATCGTATACTAATCACTTGTAATAGAGAGGGAAAACTTTAATGCTAGCTATCAATTTTACCACTCTTGTACCATACATGGTATATGCAGAAACAATTAATGCACAACAACAAAAATGTTTGACAAGCAATCAATACCAACAATCCCTCTCTCAGCTATCTTATTATATTATTATTTCGTGATTATCGCTAAATTTTGTTCGTGTGAAATGTCCGTTATTGGTGAATTTGGTGCGACCGCCAAAATTAATACCTAAAAACAGAAAAAAATCCGAAAACGCCAAAATTACTACCTGTCTATAATAGTAACATTAAAGTATACAATACGGTAGCCACAGTGTACATGTGACTGCATGCAGATAGGCCTCACTGTGTTGGCCATTAAATAAGCACTTACTAGAGATGTATCAAATGGCTCCTCTGTATGAATATCAGTTGATGTTTTGTTGATAAGTTGAGAGAATGCTTCATCGTTTGTCACAGAGTACAATACAGAGAAGCTATCCGTGAGAATTCTACCAGAGGATCCAGCATTCACAATGATCTCGGGGTCAAAATGCATTTCCTATAATTTATTATCGTTATTGTGAGACACTGTGAGTAAAGATCTCGCCAAAGCCTCGGTTCGTTTAATTTTTTTTTATTACAACGCTAGAGCTATCCAGGAATGAAACGGTGGTCTAATATGTGCGCAACTGATGCTATACTGATGTTAGGTAAGCTTCAGCACCATAATAATTAGAACTATGTAAGCATATTAAAACTACGTAAACTACAGCATCATAATTATTGTGAACTATAATATGTAAGCTCCAACATGATAATTATTGTGAACTATACGTAAGCTACATGCAGCATGATATTGTGAACTACATAAGCTCCAGCATCATAATAACTATGTTTAGCACGTAATATCACTGTATAGCTTACATTGGTAGCTTGGTGCAATCGTGTGTTGATTGATGTGACATGCTTAAATTGATCAACACCATACACAGACATTTGAAAGCTCTCTCCGGGCCACACAGATATCTATAAAACAGCAATGTTTATGACAGATAATTATTATAATTATCATACTAATTATGATACATACCTCATCAATATCAATGGAAATATTTACAGGATGACTACCAACGGAGTATTTGGGAACATGAGAGTCTTGATATCCAGTATTGGTATTCTCTCTAAAGAAGTGAACAAAAGCAGATGCACCTGGATGTACATGGATACACGGCATTAATTTTAAGGGGCCTACTAATTCACAAGTTGTACACTTCTTGGTAATATAAACTCAGTTTGCAAAGAGTGAAATTGAGTTCATTTCCAAGTAGTTTCTAAGTTTGTTCACTCATTGTACACACAGTGTACAACTTGTGAACTTAGCTCTGTCATCCTGTGGGAATCAATCTCTGATAATGGACCTTCCCAAAAGCAACTTTCTAACACTTCATGGCTCATGTTGCCAGCAATAATATATTTAATATCAATATTCTGGTGCTTGAAAAAGCACATACAAGCTCACAAGAATGGACAGTCGGCCTCATTAGACAAAAAGCGTTGATCAAAATGTCCAATGAGTAATGAAATGAAGAAGTGCAAATATATATTCACTGTACCCTAGCGTCCATATAGGCCAGTCACGAATAGCCGTGTCTTGGAAGTATGGATAACTGTAACTAAACCAAGAGCAGTGGGAAACTCTCCAAATGTACAGAGCAGAGCTTAGAACAGCTGTGTTGTTTTCAAAACTAACGGATACCTGGAGGGATAAAGAAACAAAAAGCTATTACCTTGGTATGTTTGCTTGTAGATTGTAGATATGAAAACATTGAAATTGATATTATGGATTGAAAAAACATTCAATATGTACAAATCAGCTTCTTACATCTTTCCATTCTGTAGGAGGGAGCAGGGGATCTTCATATATGGCAAAGCAAGCAGTGTTTCCAAGGAGGTGAGAAAATGATGAGAATGAACTTGGAGAGCTAACAGTGATACTAGCTCCAAGTCTGCATGAACAATCAAACATTCCTGTAATTCAAACAGTCTAACAAACAGTGCTTATAATTACACAATGACATTTTGTCTTGAGCAGTTGTGAGCATATTCACATAAACAATAAACTGAAGTAGCTACCTAAAAAATGCATGATTGTGATTAAAGCTTGGGTACAGTTGATACTAGCCTCGATCCCAGGCCCTAGAGAAAGAGGGCCTGGGGTTCACTGCTTGCGAGTGGGTGGATTCAATAGTAAATTTCTTAGTAAAACTGTTGGTAATTTATCAATTAGAACCTGTGTAGCATGTACGGGATAAACCACGAAACCACGGAGCCCGTGTACGGTAACCACATGGTCAGTCCTTCATCTAGTACAGACATGACAGACC
>VSKX01083593.1_pt1 | contig 11824 bp, 8 predicted proteins | sample 4799481 | NCBI WGS metagenome assembly VSKX01 (sample SAMN12179537, study PRJNA552185) | sponge metagenome | biome: deep-sea hydrothermal plumes; feature: spots directly above weak diffusing fluid; material: sea water; isolation source: sponge from the Swan site of a hydrothermal vent ...
CAAATAGGCGGTCGCCTTTTCACAACGAATACCACCCGTGCAAAACATCGCGATATTTTTAGGCTGCTTATCTACGGGCAAGGCTTGCAAATAATTATCTATCCATTGCGGAAACTCCCGAAACGATTTCGTCTTGGGGTCTATCGCCCCCTCAAAAGTGCCTATCGCCACTTCGTAATGATTGCGTGTATCAATCACCAAAGTATCATCACGCGCCATAAGCGCATTCCATTTATCGGGCGCAACATAAGCACCTGTGGCGGTGGGGTCTATATCGGGCTCGCCCATACTGACAATCTCTGCCTTCAAACGCACCCGCATACGATGAAATGGTTGCGCAGACGCAAACGAAAATTTAGGCGTAATATCCGCAAACGCTGGCTGTTCTGCAAAATAGGTCATAAGCGCTTGTATGGCGTCGTGCGAACCACTTATCGTGCCATTAATACCCTCTCGTGCCAGCAATATCGTGCCACGAATATGCATCCGCAAACAAAATGTCTGCAAATGCGGACGGCGCTCTTTATAATCCGCCAAAGGCACGAATTTATAAAAAGCCGCAACGACTATCGCTTGCTCTTTTTGGTCGGGTGGGGTGGGCACTTGTATCATCTAACATCCACCCCTTAAAATCCAGCCGCCGCATCATCAAACCCACGAGAGACATCTGCCGCCCCTTCTAATGTGCCTGTGTCGTCTATCCATATTGCCTCCACGCGCCCCAAACTATAGGCAAAATGCGGATGCGGATACAGCTTATGCCCCCGCCCTTGCAGCCCCCGCATATTGAACAGACTTAAAGTGCCACGTTCCATCATAATCACATCGGGCTGCCATTGACTATGGCTTTTGCGAGCATAAACCGCTTGCGCCGCACTCATCTCAAAATCTATCAGGTTCAGCAATGTTTGAAAAACAGAAGTGATGATGGTCGCGCCCCCCGGCGTTCCTATCACGCCACGCAAAGCCCCATCTTTTTCTATAATGGTCGGGGTCATAGACGATAACATCCGCTTAGCGGGGGCAATCGCATTTTGTTCATTACCCAACAACCCAAACTGATTGGCGTGTCCTTGTGCAATCGCGAAATCATCCATCTCATTGTTTAAGAAAAACCCCCCACCCTGCACCGCTAATTTCGAGCCGAAATTACCATTCAAAGTTGTCGTAATAGATACCGCATTGCCTTGTTTATCAACGATAGAAAAATGCGTCGTCTCTACACTTTCCACCCTTTCAACATTGCCCTCTTTTATCGTGCGACTATCAGTGGCTTTATCACTATCTATATCACGAATACGTTGGCGCACATAATCAGGCGCGGTCAATCTATTGGTCGGCACAAATACAAAATCTGGGTCGCCTAAATATGTGGCACGATCGGCATAAGCCCGACGCTCTAACTCCGTCATTAAATGGATATGTTGCGTGCTATTATGGCGCATATCCGACACCGCATAAGGCTCTATCCCCTGTAGCAATTGCGATAAGGCAACACCACCGCTTGAGGGGGGTGGCATTGTAATTATATCATACCCCCGATAAGCAATGCGTATAGGGGTGCGCCACACGACTTTATATTGTGCTAAATCCTCCTGCGTAATAAGTCCGTTTGCGGCTTTCATTTCCGCCACCAATAAATGCGAAGTCTCTCCTATATAGAAATCATCGCGTCCGTGTATGGCGATGCGTTCTAGTGTGTTTGCTAAAGCGGGGAAGCGAATCGTTTGTCCAGATTCCCAACCAGTATTTTTAACAACAGATAAGGCACTTCTATTAACCGCAATAAAATCTTGCTGGTAACGATTAAACATCCGCGCGGCTTTATCGGTTAGCACAAAACCATCACGCGCCAGTTTGATAGAAGGGGCAATCAAAGCCGCCCATTCACCAGACCCAAAACGTTTATGCAATGCCGCCATACCCGCGACACTACCCGGCACCCCCACTGCTAATGCCCCGCGTAGGCTTTTGCCTTTAATCACAGCACCCGATTCATCCAGAAACATATCACGATGCGCGGCTTGCGGGGCAGTCTCTCTAAAATCCAATGCCCCTGTCGTGCCATTGTGCAAACGATAAACCATAAAGCCACCACCACCGATATTCCCCGCTTGTTGATAGACGACAGCCAGTGCAAAATTAACTGCCACTGCTGCATCAAACGCATTACCACCTGCCGCCAATACATCACGCCCCACATCAGAGGCTAATCTGTGGGCGCTAACCACCATCGCTTCTTTTCCATAAACCCCTGACGGCGCAAATATATAATGATGCCGCCAATGCTCATATTGAATATGCGCAAAGGGTGTCGCCAGTGTTAGGGCTATCATCACGCACAAGGCACGGATTATGGGTGCTTTTTGATTCATGGGGCTTATCTAGCCACAACACCGCCTATTGACAAGATAAAGTTCCCCCGCCTAAATAGAAAAATCTAATAGGGGCGCAATATCCCCCGCATCAGCCGTGCGTAAGGCATCAATATACGACTTTCTTATTTTTTTATTCGCAGATTTCATACCCACCCCCCATGTGAGCGGCGTGGCTTGCGCTTTTGCCACCACAACATCCGCCATAAGCCGTGCATGGCGACCATTGCCATTGGGGAATAGATGTATCGCCACCAAACGATGATGAAGTCGCACGGCAATCTCATGCGCATTATAAGTTTTATTTTCGCTCCAAAACTTTGCATCATCTAATGTTAGGTATAATGAGTGTCTAATATCTTTTGCCTCTATGCCGATGTTTTTTTGTGTTGTGCGATATTGCCCTGCCCAGCGCCACACATCACCAAACATATTTTTATGCAAAGTGCAGACAAAACCCTCCTCAAAAATATCGGCACGTGCAAATGTGCGTGGATTAAGCACCCTTGCACGTGCCTTTGCGATATTTTCGTATTCATACGTATTCAAATCTTCGCGTGTTATAGCGGCGGGGATTAACCCTGCGCTTTCATTTGGGTCTAGTCGTGTTTGCCCTTCCCCTATATCGCTGAGATCGTCCATTAGTCCCAAAGACTTTTCGGCATAACACGCACAAACTCCGCCGCTTTGTCTTGCAATTGATATTCGCTATAGGGGGATTCTTGATCCTCTAGCATCATCGTATGCGTGACAGGGTCTAGCAATTCATGTGCTTTTTTCTGCGCTTGTTTTTCTACCAACGCATTCAGGCTACCATCCTTCGGCACGAGGGCATAAACAACATAGCAATCCATCGCCGCCGCCGCTCTGCGCAGAGATTTTAAGGTGATAGAATTATCCACCTCATTCGCCTCCAGCCGTGCCGCAGATTGTTTGCTCACCCCCAACCGCTTCGCCACTTGTGCCAAGCTCATATTCAAACTGGTGCGAATAGATTTCAGCCAGCCGTGCAGAGGCATATCAGGCGCAAGTGTTTGCGTGATATGTTTATCCAATCTTCTTATTTGTAGCCGTTCCATAATTATCTCCTATCACAGATTCCCATGTCGTCATATCTTATTATTACAATCTCTTAAAAAAGTCAATACACATTATAACAAAAAGGAAAATAAATCATAATATATTATGACGATATTTTCTATATATATCACAATCCGCGTTATAATTAGGGGAAAAATCTCCCCCACAGAGACGGAAAGTCTGCTATAGGTGCGTTTAATAGACGGAGACAATTTCATGGATGATAATCAAACCCCTTCTAAACCCCCTCGCATGACCGCATTGCGGCAATTGCGCTTGCCGTCTCTGCCTGTCAGTCGTTCGGTATTGACTGCCCTGATATTTGCGGCGAGTATTATCATTTGGGTGGTAAGTGGCGTGATAAGCGACCAAGCGACATCGCATGAGGTGGCACAACCTATCAGCACAGATATAGAGACGGCGCAAAAGTTTAAGGTCGTTGCGCGTATAATAGAGACGCAAGATTTTCGTTCCACGCTTAAACTACAGGGACGCACAGAGGCAGACCAGATTGTCACGCTAGCGGCTGAGACCGTTGGGATTATCACCGCACAAGATATTAAGAAGGGTTCGTTTGTACAAAAAGGACAAGTCGTGTGTCGTATAGATGTCGGGGCGCGCCGTGCGCAATTAGATGAGACTCGTGCTTTATTGCAATCACGCAAGATAGAATATGATGCGGCAAAGAAATTACGCGAGAAGGGTCATAATTCGGCAAGTCAGGTAGCGATTGCCAAAGCCGCTTATGACGGCGCGGCGGCTGCCGTGAAAGTGCGCGAAATAGAATTGCAACGCACTGCAATTGCCGCGCCTTTTGCGGGCATTGTCGATTCCATCCCTGTTGAGGAGGGTGATTTTATAATGGTTGGTCAGTCTTGTGCGACAATTATAGATAAGGATCCTATTCTTGTTGTAGCCTTTGTTGCGGAGAATCAGATTACATCTTTGCACTTGGGCGCTAAGGGCAAGGCACATTTAGCAACAGGGGAGAGTGTAGAGGGCAAGATTACCTACATAGCCGAAAGCCCTGATGCTACGACACGCACATTCAAAATAGAGTTAGAAACACCGAATAAGGATTTGCGTCTGCGCGATGGTATAACGGCAGATATAGAGATTGATACGGGTTCGGTGCAAGCGAGTTTTATTCCGCAAGGCATATTGAGTCTAGATGCACAAGGGCGCATTGGGGTGCGGGTGCTGGAGGGTGGTCGTGTCGTATTTCGTCCTGTGACTATTTTATCTGATGATACAGGTGGTGCTTTTGTGTTGGGTCTTCAGCCGCAAGAGATGGTGATTACGGTCGGCGGGGAATTCACACGCAGCGGACAAGAGGTTGATTACGAGATGCAGTCCACAAAAATAAGAACGCAGTAATGGAGCGGTTTATTCACTTTGCGATAGAGCGCAATCGGGCAGTTTTTGCGATATTGATAGCCTTATTGATAGGCGGCATTACTTCTTATATTACGCTACCGCGCGAGGCGGACCCTGACATACCGATACCGATTATTTATGCGGGTGTTGTTTTGCCGGGCATTTCCCCTGCGGATTCGGAGCGTCTATTGGTAAAACCGATGGAGCTAGAATTGCAAGGCCTAACAGGTATCAAAGAAATGCGGTCTATTGCGGGGCAAAATTATGGTTCCGTGATATTAGAATTTGATGTTTCTTTTGACAAAGCCCAAGCCCTCACCGATGTGCGCGAAAAAATAGATAAAGTGCGTAGCGAGTTCCCTGAAGATGCAGAAGAGCCCGATGTCAAAGAGTTCAATACGAGTTTATTTCCCATCATTATGGTCAATCTCACCAGCGAGGGGTCAGAGCGGGAGCTTTATGCCCATGCGCGTTCCCTAAAGGATGCGCTATCCACAATGCCGCAAGTGCTAGAGGCAAATCTGGTCGGGCACAGAGAAGAAGTGCTAGAGATTATCATAGACCCGCGCGCTATGGAGAATTACAACATCACGGCGCAAGAATTGTCGCAAGTGTTATCGCTTAATAATCGGCTTGTGCCGGCTGGTAATATAGATAGTGGCACGGGGCGATTTTCTATATCAGTGCCGGGTCTGGTGGAGACGCAAGACGATCTTTCCAATATCATTTTGAAGAAAAAGGGTGATAGCCTTGTGCGCTTGTCGGACATTGCCGATATTCGCCGCTCCTTCAAAGACCCTGATACATTAGCGCGATTTAATGGCAAGCCGACCATTGCGATTGAGGTTATCAAGCGGCTTGGCGCAAATGTGATAGAGACCACGCGTGCCGTGCGCACGGTCACCGCCAATTTCACCGAGAACTGGAGCGATAGCATAGAGGTGCATATTTCCTCCGATATTTCTCGCTTTATATTTGAGATGATAGGGGCGTTAGAGATTTCTATCACCAATGCGATATTGTTGGTTATCATGTTGGTTATTGCCGCTTTGGGATTACGCTCGGCATTATTGGTTGGGTTTTCAATCCCGACTTCTTTCTTTATTGGCTTTTTAGTCATCAGCCTTTTGGGGCTGACACTCAACCAGATGATTATGTTCGGGCTGGTGTTATCAGTGGGGATATTGGTTGATGGGGCGATTGTTATCATTGAATATGCCGACCGCAAAATGGCAGAGGGGTTATCGCGTAAAGATGCCTATGCCAAAGCCGCAGGGCGTATGTTCTTGCCTGTTTTGTCTTCCACTGCCACCACGCTTGCGGCTTTTGCGCCGATGCTTTTATGGCCAGGTGTTAGCGGTAAGTTTATGTCGTTCTTGCCGATTACCGTTATTATTGTGTTGTCGGCATCATTGCTGACGGCAATGGTATTTCTGCCGCTATGTGGTGGTCTGATTGGTAAGTCGGAACAGCAGGGCGACCCCCTACTCTCTAGCCTCGCTGCCGATAGCGTGCTTGATGTTAATAAGACACCGGGCATGACTGGTTATTATTTACGCTTCTTGCGTAATGCGATTGCGCATCCTTTTATCACTATTGGGACGGCGGTGGCGATATTATGGGTGGTGATTTCCCTTTACGGACAATATGGGCGAGGCGTAGAATTCTTTACCCCCGTAGAACCCGACCAAGCGAATGTTTATGTCAAAGCGCGCGGCAATCTTTCTATCAGCGAAGCCGACCGCTTAACCCGCCAAGTAGAACAGATTGTCTTAGACACACCCGGCATTGAAGCGGCATTTACCCGCACAGGACCAAGCCTTGCGGGTGGCAGTAACGTTGGCAATCGTGGTAGTGGCAACCTACCGCCAGATTTAGTGGGGCAAATCACCATAGAGTTTTCCGACTTTAGAGGTCGCCCCCCCGCGTCAGAGATTATCCGTAACATCATTGCGGAGGCGAAGCATATATCAGGCATAGCGGTAGAGATTGTCGCCAGAGAAAATGGTCCCCCCACAGGCAAAGGCATAGAGATAGAAGTTGCGGGGCAAGACCTTGATGATATTTATGAGGTTGTTTCCAACATCCGCGCGTGGATGGATTCGCGCCCTGATTTATTGACGGATATGGAAGACTCGCGCTCCCTACCTGGCATAGAGTGGAATCTCAGTGTTGATAGGGAAGCGGCGGGTCGTTTTAATACGGATATTACGATGATAGGCAGTATGGTGCAGTTTGTGACGAGTGGCTTATTGGTCGGGCATTACCGCCCTGATGATTCCGATGATGAAATAGAGATAAGGGCGCGCTTCCCTGCGGAATGGCGGTCGTTTGACCAGTTAGATAGGCTACGCATATCAACACCGCAAGGCACTGCTGTGCCGATTACCAATTTCGTCACGCGCACAGCGAAGGTGGAGGTTGATTCCATTGCTCGTGTTGATGGCGCGCGTGTCATAGAGGTTAAGTCCAACACCGTTATAGACCCTGTCACCAATCTTGAAATCATAGCGGCAGTGGCGGAGCAAGAATTCACAACATGGTTTGCCACACAGGAAGTGCCCAATGGGGTGCGGGTGCGTTTGCGTGGTGCGAATGAGGAAGCGGCAAATGCAACAGCCTTTTTAGGCAAAGCGATGATGGCGTCTCTCGCTCTTATGTTTATTATTTTGCTGATGCAGTTTAACAGCCTCTATGCAACATTTTTGACTTTATCAACGGTTATCTTATCCACGATAGGTGTGTTGCTGGGCATGGTGATTACAGGGCAGACTTTCAGCGTTATAATGACAGGCACAGGGGTTGTGGCATTGGCGGGGATTGTCGTTAATAATTCTATCGTCTTGATTGATACCTATCAACGCCTGATATTGACAGAGAAAGATAGAGTCATCGCCATATTAAAAACGGCGGGGCAAAGATTACGCCCGATTTTGCTGACCACTATCACAACAATGATTGGTCTGTTCCCAATGGCGGTACAAACCTCTGTTGATGTATTCAATCGCACTATTCAAGTGGGCGAGCCTAACTCGGCATGGTGGGTGCAATTGGCAACGGCTATTATTTTCGGGCTTGGCTTTTCTACAATGCTAACTTTGATATTAGTGCCAGTTATGTTGGCACTGCCTTATCACTTGCGCGGTATTTCGCGCCTTGACTATATTATGAATGTTGGCGAACGCATAGGCGGGTCTATTACATCGCTCACAAGCGGTGTGCGTGAACGTATTAAAAATCAAACTGCCATGCGCCGATAAATAACTACGCTTATCGGTAGCGAGACCCAATAGGCAATGCCGATAATATTCAATGTCTCCCAAGGGGAGGTCAGCAAAGCCCCGACCAACATAAAAGTTGCCAGCATAATCAGCACGGGCGAAGCAAAAGGCATAATATGCGGCACAATCCTAAAGGATAATGTTGGCAAGGGGCTTATCATCAGCCCCGCCATAACCACGATATTAATCAGCAAGAAAAAAGGTGTGTCGCGCATATCTATCCACTCAGCATTATAAAAAGCCACTGGCAATAATATCAAACCCGCCGCCGCCGGCGATGGCACACCACTAAAAAATCTGCTTTTCCATGCGGGGCGACTGTCATCTTCAATGGCAATATTATAGCGCGCCAAGCGCAACGCACAACAAGCCACATAGAGCAACACCACCAACCATGCAAAGCGTCCGCTCGTTTGCAACGCCCAGAAATAAAGATAAAAAACAGGGGCAACGCCAAAATTGACAAAATCTGCCAGTGAATCTAACTGAGCGCCTATCTGCGATTCTGCTTGTAAAAGTCGTGCCACCCGCCCATCAAAGGCATCTAAAATAGCCGAGACGACAATACATATCGCCGCTAAATCAAAATTACCCTGCAAGCCAAATCTGATAGACGATAAGCCCAAACATAATGCCGCCAGTGTAATCATATTCGGCACAAGTTCGCGCACCACAACACGGCGACGAAATAGACTTTTATCTTGTGCGTCTTGTGTCATTATTCTTAATCTGTATTGAACTCACGCGCGGCACTATCACCCGCACCCAAATCTTGCCCCAAATCATGCCCCAAATCATGCCCCAAATCAGCAATGATGGTTTCACCGGCAATCGCCGATTGCCCTACGCCCACTAAGGCTTGTGTGCCTTGCGGTAAATATATATCACAGCGACTGCCAAAACGGATAAGCCCAAACCGCTCACCTGTCTTAAAACTCTGCCCCTCTTCTGCCCAGCACACAATGCGCCTTGCCACCAAGCCGGCTATTTGCACCACGACAATCTGTGTCGCATTGGCTGTCTCCAATAACAGGGTCTGGCGTTCATTGGCTTGCGAGGCTTTATCTAGGTCGGCACTTAAGAACTGCCCCGCCCGATAAAATGTGCGTTTCACCTGCCCCCCTATCGGCATACGATTGATATGGGCATTAAACACATTCATAAAAACAGAAATGCGTAGCAAGGGCGCATCACCCATATTGAGTTCTGGCGGGGGCGACGCTTCGCTTATCATATTCACCACACCATCGGCGGGGCTTACAACCACGCCCTCATTCTGGGGGCTAATACGAGCAGGATCGCGGAAGAACCACGCACACCATAATGTCAGCACAACACCAATCCAACCCAGAAAGTCTGAAGCCAAAAATAACACCAAAGTTATCGCCGCGAATATCGCAATGAAACGATGCCCTTCGGGGTGGATAGGAATTAATAAACTAGTTAGTGCGCGCATTATAAATCTCCTTTGGTTGGGGAGTATAGGGTGGATAGCCTAATATGACAACCACTCGCAAAATGTTAAAGAGCCGCCTTAAAGTGCCCACCTCAAAGAGTGGGAGAAACCTCATCCTTTATTAATTTATAAATGACCGAATCCATCAGCGCTTCAAAAGAAGCCACCACGATATTCGCATTAACCCCGATGGTGCGCCATGTCGTGCCGCTTTCATCAACGCTTTCTATCGTCACCCGTGTCACCGCCTCTGTGCCCGTGTTTAAGATACGCACCTTAAAATCCACCAGACGCATTTTGGAAATCGTGGCGCTGTAGCGTTTCAAATCATCACGCCCTGCCATAGCCAACGCCCCCCGCAATGCCATATCCAGTGCGTTGATAGGACCATTGCCCTCGCCTTGCCCTGCCACATCTTCGCCATCAATCACCAGTTCCACTTGCGCTTTAGATAAAGTGCGTTCCTTATTATCAATCGTGCGATTATCAATAGCCACATTATAGCCCGCCACCGCAAAGAATTCTGGCAGACGCTTTAGCGCCCGCAATGCCAATAATTCAAACGATGCCCCAACGCCATCATAACTATAGCCGTCTAGTTCTTTCTCTTTGACTTGCCGTAATATGTGATCAATGGCGGGGTCTTTGGGGTCAAATTCCATATTGGCTGCCAGCATACGATTGATGATATTGCTTTTACCCGCTTGGTCTGAAACCAAGACGACACGCTCATTACCCACCAAATCGGGGTTGATATGTTCATAAGTTGTCGGGTCTTTCATCACCGCCGATACATGAATACCCCCCTTATGGGCAAAAGCCGCCGCCCCTACATAGGGCGCGTGTCTATTGGGGGTGCGATTCAATATCTCGTCCAGCAAACGCGAAATAGAACGCACTTGCGGTAGATTTTTCGGGTCTATACCTGTTTCAAACCGCGCGGCAATATCTGTCTTTAATAATATGGTCGGTATGAGGGAAATAAGATTGGCATTGCCACACCGCTCCCCCAACCCATTGATTGTGCCTTGCACTTGCCGCACCCCCGCTTGCACAGCCGCCAAAGAATTCGCCACCGCATTATCCGTATCATTATGGGCGTGTATGCCAAGCCTTGCGCCGTCTATATGTTCGCAAGCCGCTTGCGTGATAGCATAAACTTCATGCGGTAATGTTCCGCCATTGGTATCGCACAACACAACCCATCGCGCCCCCGCATCTGCAGCCGCCTGCGCACACGCCAGCGCATAATCAGGATTGGCTTTATAGCCATCAAAAAAATGCTCGCAATCTATCATCGCCTCACGATTATGGGCGCAAACTGCCTCAACACTTTCTTTTATCGCTTCTAGGTTTTCCTCATTACTTATACCCAGCGCTATATCAACATGATAATCCCAGCTCTTGGCGACCAAGCACACCGCATCAGCAGCAGCCGACAAAACCTCCATAAAACCCGGATCATTATCGGCACTGCGCCCGACACGTTTCGTCATACCAAACGCCACTAATTGCGCCCCAGACAATGGTTTTTCAGAAGAACATTTCTCAAAAAATTGCGTGTCCGTAGGGTTCGCCCCCGGATAACCACCCTCAACATAATCAACACCCAAAGCATCTAACGCATGGGCAATGCGCAACTTATCATCCGTAGAAAAATCCACCCCTGCCGTTTGCTGTCCATCACGCAATGTCGTGTCAAATATATAAAGTCGCTCGCGCATCTCTTATCCCTTTTTGCCTTCCAAACGTAGCACAGATTTCTGATATCCAATAAGCGGTAATAAATCCTTCATCTCTGGTCCATGCGCTTGCCCCGTCAATGCCAAGCGCAACGGCATAAATAAATCGCGCCCTTTACGCCCTGTTTGCTCCTTTAGGGCTTGCGTCCAATCACGCCAACTACTTTGCGTCAATGGCGCGAGCGGCAATGTCGCCAATGCCTGTGCGATATAATCTGCCTCTTCTATTTGTGGCACAATCGCCCCATAGACCAAATCCATCATAGCCCCCACATCGGCAAAAAGCGTGATATTGCCACGAATACAATTCCAAAATTCAGGTAGGCTGTCACCGCTTGCGCCCATCTCTGCAAGTCGTGTCTCTATTTTTTCGTAAGGCATATCACGCAATATAAGCGCATTCAGGCGATGCAAATCTTCATTGTCAAAGCGGGCGGGGGCGCGTCCCAATCTATCCATATCAAAATCTTTGATTAAAGTTTCCATATCGGGCGCCGCCTCTACCGCATCGGC